>Ga0209211_10000057_pt1 | contig 240989 bp, 224 predicted proteins | sample RifGroA2_FD_183992 | JGI IMG/M metagenome (GOLD analysis project Ga0209211, IMG submission 183992) | Groundwater microbial communities from Rifle, Colorado, USA - Groundwater A2 (SPAdes) (version 2) | ecosystem: Environmental > Aquatic > Deep subsurface > Groundwater | place: Rifle, Colorado...
CCGGGACCTTATCTTCCCCCCCCAGCCCGCCCCTCTCCCGGTCAACCTGTCCGACGCCCCCCCCCTGACCCCCGCCCAACAGCAATCCCTCACCCGCCTCAAAACCTACCTCCTCTCTATCGAGGCCTCGCCTCAATAGGAGGCGAAGCCTCGAAAAGACCTATTTTAAGCAAAAACGCCCGTTTTCGGGCGTTTTTTGCGTTTGGAGGTTCAACCTCCGGATCAGGGGATTTCGGGGGCGGTGAGGTCTTTGTAGGTTTCGCGGCGGCGGATGAGGCGCCAGGCGGCGGCGCCGGTAATAAGGGCCTCGGCGGCGCGGGGCCTGGAGTTGTACTGTGAGCTCATGGAGAAGCCGTAGGCGCCGGCTGAATAGATGGCTATAAGCTGGCCGGCCGCGGGCTCGCGCAGGCGCGCGTCTTCCGCCAGGAAATCGCCGCTTTCGCAGACGGGGCCCACGATGTCGTACACCGCCTCGGGGCCGCTGCCCGGGCCTATCAGCGCCACGGGGTGCTTGGCGCCGTAAAGGGCCGGCCGCACCAGGTCGTTCATGGCCGCGTCCACCACTATAAAATTCTTATGCCCGCCGCGCTTGCGGTAGATCACCCGGGTAAGCAGTATGCCCGCGGGGGCCGCTATGGAGCGCCCGGGTTCCAGCACCAGCTTAAGGCCGGTCCCCTCGAACACGCCTTCCACCGCGCGCGCCAGCGGCGCCAGGTCGGCCATCTCGGCGCCTTCTTTCACGCCCCACCCGCCGCCCACGTCCGCGTATTTAAGGTTGACGCCGCGGCTGGCCAGCTTCAGGATGAAGGCGGCCAGGCGCCCCGCGGCCTGGGCGTAGGGCGCGGCCGTATGCACCTGGGAACCGATATGGAACTGCGCGCCCACGGGCTTCAAGTACGCGGACTCGGCGGCGTACATATAGATCTTCTGGGCTTCCTCGAAAGAAACGCCGAACTTGGTGCCCAGCTTGCCGGTGGCGATGAACTTATGGGTGTGGGGGTCCACGTCGGGGTTTATGCGCAGGGAGAAAGGCGCGCGCGTCTTCAGCCTGGCCGCCGCGCGCTCCAGTTCCAGCACTTCCTCGAAGGACTCCGCGTTTATGAACAGCACGCCGGCCTTCAGCGCGTACTCCAGTTCCTCGGGGGTTTTGCCCACGCCCGAAAAAATTATCTTGCCGGGCTCGAAACCCGCCCGCAGCGCCCGGTAAAGCTCCCCGCCGCTTACCACGTCGGCGCCGAACCCCTCGGCCGCGGCCAGGGCGCACAGCCCCGCGCTGGAGTTGGCCTTCATGGCGTAGCAGAACAGCGGGGCCGTAGCGCGGAAAGCCTTCTTGTAAGCCCGTATCTGTTTAAGGAAAACCGCCTTGGAATAAACATAGACCGGCGTGCCGGCGCCGGCGGCGATCTTCTTCAACAAGGAAGGTTTGAAATATTTGGCTAGCATACGTATAGGATATAAAAAAAGCGGGGGTTTCCCCCCACTCTTGTGGTCTCAAAAAAATTTGCTCGGGGGGGGAATCGAACCCCCACGCCGTTAGGCACACGCCCCTCAAACGTGCGTGTCTACCAGTTCCACCACCCGAGCATAGATCCATTTTGCCGGCCCCGGGTTCTTCCCCCTCGGTAAAGCCGCAAAAACCGCGTATAAAGAACTTTGTATATTTTACCAAATTCAAAACAGAAAATGTAAAATATGGGAAATGACGGAAATACTTTACCTCCTGGCGGCGCTGTTCTTCCTGCTGCTCAACGCTTTCTTCGTGCTGTCGGAATTCGCCGTAGTAAAAGTGCGCTTTACCCGCCTCGAAGAACTGGCCGCCAAGGGCGTTAAACGCGCGAAAATAGCCAAGGACGCGGTAGCGGACCTGGAGGCCTATCTTTCCACGGCGCAGTTGGGCATCACCATCGCCAGCATCGGCCTTGGCTGGGTGGGCGAACCCGCCCTGGCGCATATCATCACCGCCGCCTTCGCCTTTTTCGGCGCCGCGCTCACCCCGGCGGCCACCCACACCGCGGCCATCGCGGTGGCCTTCGCCATAATAACCGCCTTTCACGTGGTACTGGGAGAACTGGTGCCCAAGAACATGGCCATCCGCATGCCGGAGAAGTCCGCCTTGTGGATAGCCGCCCCCTTCAAGTTCTTCCACACCGTCTTCTTCGTGCCCATGTGGCTGCTCAACGAAAGCGCCAACCTGGTGCTGCGCGCGCTGCACATCAAGGCCAACCAGGAGGACACGGTGCACTCCGACGAGGAACTGCGCATGATCCTGGGGCAGTCCCAGGAGCACGGCAAGATCTCGCTCGGGCGCCTGATGATGTTCGAACACCTCTTCGACTTCGGCAAGACGCGGGTAAAAGAAGTCATGACCCCCCGCAGCGCCATCAGCTTCATCAACACGGCGCTGCCCTGGGAGGACAACCTTAAGGTCATCCGGGAGAAGCAGTACTCCCGCTACCCCCTTACGCGGGCCGACGGCGTCATAGACGGCTACGCTCATTTCAAAGACATGGCCGCCTGCTTCATCGCCCGCAAAGCGGCCGCCCAGCCCGAGCTGGCCGCCATAAAGCGGCCCCTCCTGGAAATTTCGGAGGAGATCTCCATAGAGCGCGCGCTCAGGGATTTCCAGGAGAAGCGCATACAGCTGGCGCTGGTAAAAAGCGTTAAAGGAGAGGTCACCGGCCTGCTTACCATGGAAGACATCGTTGAAGAACTCACCGGGGAAATACGCGACGAATTCGAACAGCCGCCCAAGCTGCTGCTCAGCCGCCTGCTGGTACGCCACGCCTGCGAGCTGGAACTTAAGGAACCTGACCGCTTCAACGCCATAAAGGAACTTCTGTCCAAGCTGCACACGGCCTCCCCCACCTTCGACATGGACGAAGCCGTAAAGGCCATCACCAAGCGCGAGACCAACTTCTCCACGGCGCTGGGGCACCAGACCGCCTTCCCCCACGCCCGCCTGGCCTCGCTGTCGCGGCCGCTGCTGGCCATCGGCAAAAGCAAGGAGGGCATCTATTTCCCCTCCCCGGACTCCCAGCCGGTCAGGATCATGTTCCTCATCCTCACGCCTTTCAACGAACCCACCCTGCAGCTCAATATCCTGGCCCAGTTGTCAGGCCTTATCTCCAACCTGACGCTCCGCAAGCGCCTGTTCTCGGCCAAAACCCCCGAGAACCTGCTGGACATCATCAACACCTTCGAAAACAAAGTAATGAAGTAAAAATGGGGACAGGCTACTTTTTTTCTTAAAAAAGTAGCCTGTCCCCATTTTTACGCCCCAAGGCAAAGAAAAAGCCCCGCGAGCGCGGGGCTTTTCTTTTTTGACCTGGCCTTGTTTACTTCTTAACCGGGGCGGCTTTCGCCGGGGCCGCGGGGGCCGGGGCTCCGGCCTGGGCGGACGCTTCGCCCTGGGTGGGCGCGCCGGGCGCCGCGGGGGCGGCCTGCTGCTGCAGCGGGTACTGCTGCACCACCGAGCTGAAGCGCTGGCTGTTGCCGAAGATGGTCAGCAGCAGCGAAGTCACGGCGAACAGCGCCGCGCAGCCGGCGGTGAACTTCTTTATGAAGGAAGTGCCGCTGGCCGCGTTGAACAGCGAGTCGCCGCCGCCGCCGAACATGCTCAGCGCCGAGCCCTTGCTGGTCTGAAACACGACGATGGAAACTATGATCACCAGCGCCAGCACCACGTGGAATATAACGATAAGGTTGTACATTATTAAGTTCTCCTCCGATTTATTTCTGCGACAAAGCCACCAGCCCCGGCAGCTGCTTCCCTTCCACGAACTCAAGGCTGGCGCCGCCGCCGGTCGAGCAGTGTGAAATATTTTCGCCCTTCACCTTGGCGGTCTTGAGCACGCTCAGGGTGTCGCCGCCGCCCAGGATGGTGGTGGCGCCGTTGCGCGTGGCTTGCGCCATGGCGTTGGCCACGGTTATGCTGCCGCTGGCGAAAGCGGGCGTTTCAAAGATGCCCACGGGACCGTTCCAGAAGATGGTCTTGGACGCCTTGATCTTGTCGGCGAACAGCAGCTCCGTGCGGGGCCCTATGTCCACGCCGGTCCAGCCGTCCGGCACGGCCATCGCCTGGGTGATCTCCACTTTGGCGTCGGGCTTTATCTCCTGCACAATGCGGTGGTCAGCCGGCAGCAGCATCTCCACGTTGTTGCGGTGGGCCTTCAGGATGATGTTCTTGGCCTCTTCCACCTTGTCCGCCTCAAGCAAAGAATTGCCGATATTGGTATTCTGCGCGGCCAGGAAGGTGTAAGCCATGCCGCCGCCGATTATCAGGGTGTCCACTTTCTCGATAAGGCTGTAGAGCACGGACAGTTTGTCCGCCACCTTGGCCCCGCCGATGATGGCCAGGAAAGGCCGCACCGGGTTCACCATGGCGCGGTCCAGGTACTCCAGCTCTTTCTGCACCAGGAAGCCTATGGCCCCGGGCAGGTGCTTGGCGATGGCCGCGGTGCTGGCGTGCGCGCGGTGCAGGGCGCCGAAGGCCTCCTGCACAAAAAACTCGCCGTGTTTGGCCAGCAGCTTGGCGAAAGCCTCGTCGTTCTTCTCTTCCTCGGCGTGGTAGCGCAGGTTCTCAAGCAGGACTATCTCGCCCTTCTTGGCCGCCGCCACTACTTTATCCGCCTCGGGCCCCACGCAGTCCGGCGCGAAGTGCACTTTCACCCCGGCCAGCTTCTCCAGATGGGCCGCCACGGGCTTAAGGCTGTATTTAGGTTCCGGCTTGCCTTTGGGGCGGCCCAGGTGGGCCATCAGCACCACCCTGCAGTTGCCGTCCAGCAGCAGTTTAACGGTCTTCAGCGTCTCGCGGATGCGGGTATCGTCCGCTATCACGCCGTCCTTCAGGGGCACGTTGTAGTCCACCCGGACCACCACGTTCTTATCCACCAGGCGCGAATCCTGCACTTTGGCCAGTCTCAGAACGGTCTTGTTTTCCGTGGTCATATTAAACCTCTCAAATTGATACCGCGGCCGGGCCGCGTCAAGCGGCCCGGCGCGGTCACTGTTATTTCCTAAGCAGCTTCTGCACTATCGCTTTCAGGGCGGGCTTGCGCTCTTTCAGCCGGTACGTTACGCGCACCGACGGCTTGTTGAAGTTCAGGTGCTTCGCCAGGTCGATAGGCGTGCCGACGATGACCACGTCCGCGGGGATCGCGTTGATGGTCTTCTTCAGTTCCGCCATCTGGGCGTCGCCATAACCCATGGCGGGCAGGATGTCGGTGATCTGGCTGAAGTTCTCGTATACCTTCTTGATGGTGCCGATGGCGTAAGGGCGGGGATCCACGATCTTCGCGGCCTTGAACTTCCTGGCGGCCACGTGGCCGGCGCCGAAGTTCATTTCGCCGTGGGTCAGCGTGGGGCCGTCCTCGACTACCAGCACCTTTTTCCCCTTCACTATCCCGTCGATGGTGACGGGGCTTTCGGCCTCTATGAGGATGGCCTTGGGGTTCATCTTCTTGATGTTTTCCTTCACCAGTTTCACCTGGGCGGCGGACGCGGTATCAACCTTGTTGATTACGATCACGTCGGCCATGCGCAGGTTCACGGCGCCGGGGTGGTAGCTGGCTTCGTTGCCGGCCCTGAGCGGGTCGGTAACGACGATCTGGAGGTCGGGCTTGTAGAAGGACATGTCGTTATTGCCGCCGTCCCACAGGATGACGTCCGCTTCCTTCTCGGCGCGCTTGAGGATCTCGCCGTAATCCACGCCGGAGTAAATGATGTGCCCGGCGGCTATGTGCGGCTCGTACTCTTCCATCTCTTCGATGGTGCACTTGTGGGTCTTCAGGTCTTCCAGGGTCTCGTAGCGCTGCCAGGTCTGCTTGACCAGGTCGCCGTAAGGCATGGGGTGGCGTATGGCCACTACTTTCAGGCCCAGGCCCTTGAGGATGTCCGCTATGTAGCGCGTGGTCTGGCTCTTGCCGCAGCCGGTGCGCACGGCGCAGACGGAGATCACGGGTTTGCGGGACTTTATATAGGTATGTTCGCCGGAGAGCAGCTTGAAGTCCGCGCCGCAGGCGAGCACCAGGGAGGCCTTGCTCATGATGGTCTGGAAAGACACGTCGGAGTAGGCGAATTCCACTTCGTCCACCTTAAGCTTCTTGATCAGCTCGGGCAGCTCTTTCTCCTCGTATATCTTTATGCCGTTCGGGTACTGTTTGCCGGCAAGCTCTTTGGGATACTTGCGGCCCGCTATGTTGGGGATCTGGTAAGCGGTGAAAGCCACCACTTCCACGTCCTTGTTGTCGCGGTAAAACACGTTGAAGTTATGGAAGTCGCGGCCGGCGGCTCCCATGATCAGCACTCTTTTCTTAGCCATTGTTGCTCTCCTATCGTAACACAAACACGCCGGGCGTCTTAGGGTCCGCGCAGCGCGCGGACCCGACCCCCAGGCTAAATCACAGGCCTTTCTTTATCATCAGCAGGGCCAGGTCCACCACGCGGTTGGAATAACCCCACTCGTTGTCGTACCAGGCCAGCACTTTCGCCATATTGCCGCCGATCACCTTGGTGCTCAGGGCGTCCACGCTGGAGCTCAGCGGGGAATGGTTAAAGTCCACGGAAACGAGGGGCTCGTCCACGTATTCCATGATGCCTTTCATCGGGCCTTCGGCGGCCTTCTTGATGGCGGCGTTGATCTCTTCGGCGGTGGCCGGCTTGGCCAGCGTCACGGTCAGGTCCACCACGGAGACGTTGGGCGTAGGCACGCGGATGGCGAAGCCGTCCAGTTTCCCCTTCAGCTCGGGCATCACCAGGGCTATGGCCTTGGCGGCGCCGGTGGAGGTGGGGATCATGCTGACGCAGGCGGCGCGGGCGCGGCGCAGGTCGCTGTGGGCCATGTCGTGGATCTTCTGGTCGTTGGTGTAGGCGTGGATGGTGGTCATCAGGCCTTTCTCAATGCCCCAGTTGTCCTGCAGGACCTTGGCGAAAGGCGCCAGGCAGTTGGTGGTGCAGGAAGCGTTGGACACCACGTGGTGGAGCTTGCCGTCGTACTTGGCGTCGTTCACGCCCATCACTATGGTGATGTCCTCGCCCTGCGCGGGCGCGGAAATAATAACTTTCTTGGCGCCGCCCTTGGTGATGTGGTTCTCGGCGCCTTTCACGGTCTTGCCCTTCTTGTTCACGCCGTCCTGCTTTATGGTGAACAGGCCGGTGGATTCCACCACTATCTCAACGCCCATGCTCTTCCAGGGGATGTTGGAGGGGTCCATTTCCTTGAAAACTTTTATTTTCTTGCCGTCCACGGTGATCTCGTCGTCGGCGGTGGCTTTCACGCTGCCCTGCAGGCGGCCGTGCACCGAGTCGTACTTCAGCAGGTGCGCGTTGGTCTTGGAATCCGTCAGGTCGTTTATCGCGACCAGTTCCAGCTGCCCGTCGGTCCGCGCGAGTATGGCGCGCGCCACCAGCCTGCCTATGCGTCCAAAACCGTTAATACCTATTTTAGTAGCCATTTGGGGTCTCCTTAATGTTAATTAAATCACAAATCTATATGTTCACCACGACCAAATTATAACAAATTACCGCCCGGCAATTCCCCCCGCCGCGGGCTTCCTGCTATAATATCGGAACCCGGCCCCCTGGCGAGGCCCGGCCCGGCAGAAAATGAAAAAATACACCCTGGATGAACTGATATTCCTTGCGCTGGCCTTCTTCGCCCTTTCGGTGATATTCTCGGTAACGGCGGTAGAAGCGGCCCTTTTCCTGGCCCTGGGCCTGCTGCTGGCCAAGAAATACCGGGAGAAAACCCTGGCCGACCTCCGCCCCGCGCTTACGGGCCACCCCCTCTTTATCCCCTGGCTGGTTTACTTGGGCGTCTGCCTGATTACGGCGCTGACCGCCTATTACCCGGCCAAGGGTCTGGGGCAGGTTAATTCCGACTTCCTTAAATATGTCTGCCTTTCCACACTGCTGCTGGCCGTAAAGAAAGAGCACCTCCCCAGATTGTCCGCGGCCTACACCGCCTCGGCCGCGCTGGCCGCCCTTGTCGGCATCTCCGAGGTAGTCCGCTCCGCCTTTTCCGGCGACGCGGACATCACCCGCGCCAACGCTTTTATGAACGCGGTGCGCTACGGCGAGGTAATGACCATAGCGCTAATGCTCATCCTCAGCAGGCTTATCCTCCCCTCCAAAGAAATCTTCCGCAAAGAAAGGACCTTTTACAAACTGGCGGCGCTCCCGGTCTTTATCTCCATAATCCTGAGCCAGACGCGCGGCTCTTACCTCGGCCTTCTTACGGGCATAGCCGCAATGCTGTATTTCGCCAGCCCCTACAGGAAAAAGATGGCGGCCTATGCGGCAATACTGCTGCTGACAGGCTCGGCGGTAATGATGATCAACCCGGCAATGCGCCAGCGGGTGACAGCAATGACAAGCCCGCAAACGGCGGACACATCAGTAAACTCACCCGTTGCCGCAATCAATATCCGCCTGGAACTTTGGAAACTGGGGCTGAAAATGTTCGAAGCCCACCCCGTATTAGGCGTGGGCCCGGACAACGTTAAAAAAGTTTTTAAGAAATACCACCCGGAGCCCATCGGCTACAATGAAACCTGGGGCAGCCTTCATAACCTCTATATCCACCAGGCGGCGGAGCGCGGCCTGCTGGGGCTGGGCGCCCTGCTGTTCCTTTTCGGCACCATGCTGCTGTTCGCCCTGAAACGCTACCAGGCGTCAAAAAGCCCTTACGCGCTTTGGGCGCTGTGCGCGTTGCCTGCTTATTATGTGATGAATATCACCGAGATCTCTTTTCAGCACGTGCATACGGCCTTCGCCGTTTTCCTGGCGCTGGCTTTCTCGGCCGCGGCTGAAATGGAACAGTTAAACTGAGAGCGCCGCTTTCTTTACCATCCCGGCGTCTTTCTGGAATACCCTGCGGAAAGTCCTTAATATTATCCCCAGATCCAAAGCCAGCGACATGTTCTTAACATAGTACAGGTCGTAGTGCAGTTTCTCAACCGACTCGGCCTCGCTGGCGGTGGCGTGATAATTTATCTGCGCCCAGCCGGTAACGCCGGGCTTAATAAGATGGCGCAGGTGGTAATGCGGCACGTTGCGTTCAAGGATGCGCACTTCGCTTACCCATTCCGGGCGCGGCCCCACCAGCGACATGTCGCCTTTCAATACGTTCCAAAGCTGCGGGATCTCGTCCAGGCGCGCGCCCCTGAGAAAGCGGCCGAACCGGGTAATACGGTCGTCCCCTGCCTCCGCCTTGTACAGCGGGCCGGCCTTGCTGGCCCCCTCCACCATGGTGCGGAACTTCCAGATAACGAACCTGCGCCCTAAATGCCCCACCCTTTTCTGCACGAAAAAAACCGGGGCGCCAAAACCGCTGCCCACTTTGACCGCCGCGTAAACCGCGGCCGAAAGCGGCACCGTCAGGATAAGCCCGAGCCCGGCGCCGGCTATATCCAGCGCGCGCTTAAAAACGGCGTAAAGCTGGTTGTTCTTGTTCAGCACGTTGCTCAATAGCCAGCTGGACTTGGCCGCATGCTCCGGCGGGATCTTGCCGTACAGGTCCTCATAGAAATCCAGGTGGGTTATTATCGGGATCTCTTCCATTACCGCCGTGGACAGCAGCAGGCCTTCCATGGCCGGGTTCTTCTCGGCGTCGTCGGCGTCCACCACCAGCAGGTCCACCTTGGCCGCCAGGCCGCCGCAGCACCTGCCGTTAGGGCGCCAGTAGCCGTCCTTGCGCGCCGCCGCCGCGCGCATCTCGGGCAGGTCCGTAACGGAAAATCCCAGGTGGGGGCTGTTGCGCAGGTCTTTCTTTATCTCTTCCACCAGCGGGTTGCTGCCCAGGAAAGCCACCTTCTGCACCAGCAGTTTTGAAAGCACGACGCGCGTCCAGATACGGCGCCACATCGTGGCCAGTATGTGCAGAAAAACTATGGTCAGGAACAGGTGCGTCTTGGGGGTCAGGCCCAGCTGCAGGTAAAAGACGTAGAACAGCGCGCTGGCCGCGGCCAGGTTGACCACAAAAGAAATCAGGCTGGCGTTGATCAGGTTCACCAGCTTGTTTATACGGCGCAGGTCGTAAAAACCTATAACGTAGAAGACACCGGTCCAGACAGGCAGGAAAACCGAGAACACTTTAACATGCTGCAGGAAGAAATCGAAGGGAACAAGGCTGAAGCGGCGCGCCGTAAGCGCCAGCGCCAGCGCCGCGTAGAACAGCGCCACGTCGCCGGCAAAAAGTAAAAGTCTGCGCCACTTAAATAACAGCATTAGATCCCCGCCTCGCTTTGATTATATAACTTTAGGGCGGGCTCGTTCAGAACAACGGCGCTCATGCCGTTCACTATTTTTTCGCGGTTATATTCGGCCTCGAGCAGGCGCCTGGAATTACAGGCAAAATCGGCAAGCCCGTCGCCCTTCAGGGTGTAGAACTTAAGGAACCCGTCCCGTATGGCCTCCGGGCTGTCAGGGTCGGCCCAAAGGCCGGTGCCGTGCTTCTCCACCAGCGCGCGCACCTCGCCGTTCATCACGCAGAAGACCGGTTTGTGGCAGGCCAGGTAGGCCTGGAATTTAGCCGGCACCGTAAGGTTCAACCCGGGCGTATTGTTCAGCGAAACTATCATAACGTCGCTGGCCCGGAAAAAAGCGGGCATGTCCCCGCTCTTCCGCCGCCCCCAGAAAACTATGCCGGCAATGCTCTCCTGCCGCGCCAGTTCCTTCAGGGCCTCCAGGTGCGACCCGTCCCCGACTATGTTCAGCCTGAGCCTTGGCTCTATCTGGGTGGCCAGGCCGAAGCCGCGCAGCACGTTGTCGAGGTTCTGCAGTTTTCCCACGTTGCCGGCGAAAGTGAAATTAAAACCCTCCGGCAGTTTAACCGGCGCGGTCCCGCCGTCGGGCTGCACCGTGGGCCAGTTCGGGAAATATTTTATTTCCCGGCCGGGAACATATTCGGCTATGCGGCGCGCGAAGCCTTCGCAGGAAACCAGGATGTTGTCGCAGTTGCGGTAGATAAAACCCACAAAAGCGCCCAGCCCCCAGGCCAGCAATTTCGTCTGCCTGAACCCGTAGGCGTAAACCATATCGGGCCAGAGGTCCTGCGTCCAGATGGTCACCGGGATGCCGTAGCGCTTGCGCGCCAGCACGGCGGGCAGGGCCAGGGTAAGCGGGCCGGTCTGGTAAACGAAGATCTTGTCATAGCCGCGCGCCAGCCGCAAAGCGAAAAAGCTTCCGACCACGGCAAAGCTGAGATAGTTCAGGAGTTTGAAGAAAAGGGAACTTCGGTAGCCGGTTACGGTAAAGAACCGGGTGATATTTATCCCCTTCCAGGTTTCCCGGGCGATAAGCTTGTTGGAGTAGCCGGCAAAGAGCTTGCCGAAAGGATAGCTGGGCGCCTGGGTCAGCACGTCCACCTGCATATTCCCGGTCGCCCATTCGGCTGCCAGGTCGTTAATAATGAATTCTTCCGGGTAAAACCGCTCGGTAATTATTAAAACCTTGAGTTTCTCCGGCATAGCCATCAGGACTGCTTGCGCCAGACGGTGCGGTTGATATAGTCCGTGTAGCTGAGTATTATGCGCAGCACTTTTTTGGAGACGTTGTCGGCGTCGTAGTCCTGTACCAGGCGGAAGCGGCGCTCGGCTGAGGAATGCTGCTTGACCACCACGGCCACCGACTCCAGCACGCGCTCGGTCTTAAGCCCGCACATTATCAGCGTGCCTTCGTCCATCCCCTCCGGGCGCTCGTGGGCCTGGCGGATGGTAACGGCCGGCACGTTCAGGATGGTGGACTCCTCGGTTATGGTGCCGCTGTCGGACACCACGCAGAAGGCGCTGAGCTGCAGCTTAACGTAGTCGTAAAAGCCCAGCGGCTTTAAAAAGCTTATGCGCTTGTCCAGGCCTTTCATGCCCAGTTCTTCCAGTTTTTTGCGCGTGCGCGGGTGGGTGGACACGATCACGGGCATGGAATATTTCTTGGCCAGGGCGTTGAGCGACCCCAGCAGGTTCTTGAAGTTCTCGGGGCTGTCTATGTTCTCCTCGCGGTGGGTGCTTACCACGAAGTAGGCGTTCTCCTTCAGCTTAAGGCGCTTGAGCACGTCGGACTTCAGGATATTGGGCATGTAATACGCCAGCACTTCCTTCATGGGGGAGCCGGTTTTAATAACGGTCTCAGGCCTTATCCCCTCTGAGATCAAATAGCGGCGCGCATGCTCCGTCAGCGTCATGTTGATGTCGCTCAGGTGGTCCACCACCTTGCGGTTCAGTTCCTCGGGCACGCGCTGGTCGAAAGAGCGGTTGCCGGCTTCCATGTGGAACACCGGGATCTTGCGGCGCTTGGCCGGCATCACGGAAAGACAGCTGTTGGTGTCGCCATAGAGCAGGATGCAGTCCGGCTTCTCTTTCTCCATCACCTCGTCGGCCTTGGCGATGATATTGCCGATGGTGGCGGCCAGGGTATTGCCGACGGAGTTCAGGAAATAGTCGGGCTTGCGTATGCCCAGCTCCTTAAAGAAGATCTCGTTGAGCTCGTAGTCGTAATTCTGGCCGGTATGCACTATCACGTGGTCGAGGTGCTCTTCCAGCTCCGCCATCACGCGACTGAGCTTTATGATCTCCGGCCTGGTCCCCACGATGGTCATTACTTTCAAAGGCATATGGTCTCCAAGGCTATTTCAGTTCCGCGGTCACTTCGGGCAGCTTGAGCAGCAGCGCCTTAATTTCTTTTACGCTCAGGCGCCGCGTGTTGTGGGAGGTGTAGTCTGAAAGCTTCGCTTCCTTTTTATCCCCCTCGGTAAAGTACTTGTTGTAGTTCAGGTCCCGGCCGTCCATGCTCACCCGGTAATAATCCCCCATATCCTCGGCGCGGCGCAGCTCCTCTATCGTGGCGAGGGTTTCGTAGATCTTCTCGCCGTGGCGAATGCCTATGCTCTTAACCGGCACGTCGGACTTGAACAGTTCTTTCAGCGCCGCGGCCAGGTCACCCACGGTGCAGGCTGGCGCCTTTTTAATGAAGATATCGCCCTGCCTGGCATGGGAGAAAGCGAACAGCACCAGCTTTATCGCCTCGGGCAGGGGCAGCAGGAACCTGGTCATCCCGGCGTCGGTCACGGTTATGGGCTTTTTCGCCTTGATCTGTTTTATGAACAGGGGGATGACGGACCCGCGCGAGCACATCACGTTGCCGTACCTTACGCAGGAGATCCTGGTGTCCTTTTCGCCCAGGCCGCGGCAGGCGGCCTGGCTGACCTTCTCCATCAGGGCTTTGGTCATGCCCATGGCGTTCACGGGGTAAACGGCCTTGTCCGTGCCCAGGCAGACCACGCTCTCGATCTTATGCTGCACGGCGGATTCCACCACGTTATGGCTGCCCAGGATATTGGTCATCACTGCCTGGATGGGAAAGAATTCGCAGGAAGGAACCTGCTTCAGGGCGGCCGCGTGGAACACCAGGTTTACGCCTTTCATCGCGGCGTCCACGCTGTCGCGGTCCCGCACGTCGCCTATGTAAAATTTCACCTTGGGGTTGTTCAGCTGCACGCGCATGTGCTCCTGCTTAAGCTCGTCGCGGCTGAAAATGCGGACTTCCCTGAAATCCTTGTCCATTATCGTGTCCAGGAGCTCGTGCCCGAAAGAGCCGGTGCCCCCGGTGATAAGAATGGTTTTATTTTTAAGATTCGGCATAAGCTGCGGCTCCTTACTTGCGCCAGTCGCCGTACGGCGTCCTGTCGGCGGCCATTTCGGCCATCATGACTTTCCAGGGCGGGCAGACGAACCCCGCCGCCTCTTCGAAGCGTTTCCCGTTAAGGTCGCGCTTCATTTCAAAACCGTCCTCGGGCGTTATTTCCACGTCCAGCTTATAAGCCTCTTTCATCAGCTGCAGCAGCCCGTACTTGGTAACCGTCTCGCTGGAGACGTGGTAAAGGCCGTTCAAAGCCGGGTGTTTCTCTATCAGGTCGCCTGCCAGCTCCGCCAGCTTGTTGGTGGTAAGCCCGGTGAACAGGGCCCTGGTAAAGCCTTTTATCTTTTTCCCCTTCTGCGCCAGGAACCATTCCAGCAGCTCGGCACCGCCGAATATCTCCCGGCCTATAAAGGAGGACCTGAGCGTCAGGGCGAAAGGCGCGGACACGTCGCCCAAAGCCTTGGTGGTGCCGTACAGGTCACGGGCGTCCGGCGGGCTGTCCTCGGTATAGCCGCCGGTCTTGCCGTCGAAGACGCAGACCGTGCTGAAATGTATCAGCCGGGCGCCGCTATGGGAGCACCAGTCGGCCAGCCGGTGCGGCAGCAGCGCGTTGATGGAAATAGCCGAGTTCTTGTCCAGGGCCTCTTTGCTGCGCAGCGTAACGCCGGCGCAGTTCACTATAACGTCGGGCTTTATTTCGGAGAGTACGGAGTTAAGACGGGTAAAATCCCGCAGGTCCAGGCCGTCCATCACCCTGGGGCCTGTAAAAAGGCCGCATTTGGCGTAAAAATCCCTGGGTTTGCGGATGGAAACAAAAACCTGCGGCAGGCGTGAAGACAATACCTGCCAAAGCTTATGGCCGAGGGTTCCCCCCCCGCCGAGTATCAGTACGCGCAGATCAGTTGGTGGCATTTATAAAACGGGGCTCTAACAGGCCCGGCACCTGTTCTATAATAACAAATTTATTAATTATAAGGCTTTTTTCCTGACGGCCACCATGGTCTGTGTCAGGAAAATAGGCCAGATTATGCGGCTTTCCAACACATCGCCGTGTTTTTCCAGCTCGGGCAGTATCTCGGAAAGCCACAAAGGCCTTTCATCGTGAAAGATCCAGAGCCCCAGGGCCTCTGCCGCCGCCCGGGTAAGCCGGTAAAGCAGGGTGGGCGTGGGAAAGCTGATGATAACGAGCCCGCCCGGCTTGGCGGCCCTGAAATGCGCCTCTACCGCCTTAAGCGTCTGCGCCGGGGAAAAATGCTCTATCAGTCCCACGCTGAAGACCAGGTCGAACTCCGACCGGCCGCGGAAATCCAGCACGTCGGCCCGCAGCGCCTCGGCGCGGCCGCCCCCGGTCCTTTCCGTGAATTTGCGCAGGCCAAGATCGTTATTATCCAGCACCGCGTAGCGGCCCGGCGCGAACCTCCTGGTCAGCCCGTCGTAAAAGCAGCTGTTGGCTCCGCCGAACTCCGCCACCGCCAGGCCGGGCGCGGCGTGGCGGGCTATCATGCCGGCCAGTTCCCCCGCCGTAATGGCGCGGGAATACGACGCCGTTCTGTACGGCTTCTGGTAGTAGCTGTCCCAGTCGGTCTTCGCCGGTGCGGTCATTCTTCCCCCTTGCCTGAAAAGATAAATTCGCGCTGGATGGAGAAGCTTACCAGGAACAGCGCCATCTCCACTATGACCTTGGCGGCCATTATCCCCAGGCCGAGCTCGGAAGAAATAGTCCTTATCAGCACGTAAGCGGCGGCGCCCATAGCCGCCAGCAGCAGGTAATACCTGGTCAGCGTCTCGGCCAGCGTGCGGTGGCTGTGGAAAACGAAACCCCTGTTCACGATAAAATTGATCACCGAAGAACCCAGCCGGGCTACTACTATGGCCGTCAGCAGCGAACCTGCCCTGAACTTCAGCGCCAGCGCGAAAATGGCCATATCGGCTAGGCTCGCTATAATGGACGAAGAGGCGAAGCGCAGCATCAGGAAGTAGATGGCCATCGAGTCCAGCAGCGGGTTAAAGTGCGAGGATTTGTTGCCTTCGATGTAAACGGCCTCTATCGGCACTTCCTGTATGCCTATGCCCGCCGCCCTCGCCGAGATCAGCATGTTCATCTCGTACTCGTAGCGGTCGCCTTTAAGCGCTAAAAAAGTCTTGGCATGCCGCGCGGGGATGCCGCGCAGGCCGGTCTGGGTGTCGGTAAGCCGGCGCCCCGCCATCAGGGTAAAGATCAGCCTGGTAAGGTAATTGCCCACCATGCTCCTGAGCGGCGTGTTCAGGCCCAGCGGCCGCGCCCCCAGCACCAATTTCTTTCCGGAGGCGGCCAGGGCGGCCGCCACCTTCTTCACGTGGTCCGGCCTGTGCTGGCCGTCGGCGTCCAGCGTAACTATGCCGGCGGCGTCCGGGCAGTTAAGGCAGAAATAATTCAATCCCGTCCTGAGCGCGTAGCCCTTGCCCATGTTCACGGCGTGCTCCAGCACCCGGCAGGCCGGGTTAGCCTTCAGTTCCGCGAATATGCCAGCGTGCGCGGCGGCGCTGCCGTCGTCTACAATTATGATCTCGCCGAACCCCGCCGCGGAAAGTTCCGCCACCAGTTCCGTCAGCTGGCGGTCCGGGTTATAGGCGGGGATCAAAAGAGGGATATTCATGAACGGCTTCCTTTAGACATGCACTCCAGCGTCACGGAATCTTTTGCGCCGTGGATCTTGAACAGCCCGCCCGCGCAGACGCGCGGATCGCCCGCGAATAGCCGCCCGTACCTGCCCCAGAAGGCGTCGTCCGCCCGGCCTATTATCAGGTAATCGTTCCTGGCGAGCAGGGCCGCCCAGTCCTGCACCGGCAGGTCCTGTGTCCAGGCGTCGCCGTCCGAGTATTTGCGCCCGATGCTGAACGGATCCAGGGAAGGCTGCGCCGGCGCCAGTTCATAGCGGGACATCCAGTATTCGTAGCCGGTGGTGTTCTGCCAGATCAAATAGACTTTGTCGCCGGGTTTGAGGATCTCTTTAGCCGGGGCCAGCGCTTGCGCCACCGCCTGCCTGACAGGCAGGTTCTTGTTCTGGAACGGAACAAAGGCCCAGCCCGCCAACACAAGCGCCACAGGGACCACGGCGTAAAGCGGACGGACATTCCACTTGCCCTCTTTCCCCCGTATCCAGCGCACGGCCAGGCCGGCCAGCGAAGCACCCCAGGCAAGCAGGAACAGCCCCATGTAACGGCTATATGAAGCCAGTTTTAGCCCTTCATACTCTCCAAAAGCATGCAGATAAAGGACCAGCAGCCCTATGGAATAAGCGGAGAAGCCGGCCAGCATAGCTGCTTGCAATGAAGCTATCTGGAACCGCTCCGGCGTCCCCGAACGGAAAAAGATGAAGGCCGCGCCCGCCAGCAACAGCATTACCCAAACCAGGGGCGGCATCGCGGGCTTTCCCATCTTTTTTTTAAACAGCCCACGCGCGAAAGCTGAGATGGTCTCCCTGTCACGAGACGTCGCCGCGCTTGTAAAGCTGGAGATTATATTGGCGGGAGGGATTTCAGCGTTAACAGTTATCTTCAACCCAAGAGCTTTGACTCTATGTCCCCAACTCCGGGAAGAAACCGCCGGGGCAGAAAGAAGCAAAAGGACGACAAACAGGGCAGACAGGACGGCCTTGGTGCTTCGCCCATTGGTACCGGGCTCCTCCCGGAACCAGGCCCGGTAAATCAAGTCGGCGGCTATGGCGGCGCCCGCTGTTATGGCCAGCAGCGCCCCTGCCGGTTTAAAGAGCGGCAGCACAAAAAGGACCGGCACCGCGCGCAGCGCCGCGGCCCGGCGGGAGTCCTCAGACAGAAAATATCCGGCCAGCGCCGCCCCGGCAAAAAGGCCGATAAGCGAATCCACCATTACGGTGCGGAAAGGAAAACCGAAAACCGGCAGCAGCAGGCACGCCAGCAGGAAAGCGGCGGCGGCGCTCAGGAGTTTTTTCCACGGGAAACCCGTAGTGAAGGCTGCCGCGGCGGAAAGCAGCAGGAAGGAATGGGCGAAGAAAGCGTTGCCTTCCGAAAAGCCGGATGGCGCGGCCATGAAATACTGAAAAAGCGTAGCCCCGGGAGGATAGTCCTTGAACGCCACCGCGCTGTCTGCGGAGGGCAGCGCACCGCTTAGGACCATGTCCTTTATTACCAGGCCCCAATGGGAAAACGCGTCCCATTCCAGGAAAAGTTCCCCGTTCATCCTTAACCAGGCTGCTGCCGCCGCCGCGGCAAAAAGCGCCAGGCCGGGCGTAAGCACGCGGCTGAAGAAGTCGGCCTTCCGGCGGTAAAGGATAAAGGCGGCAGAGCCGGCAAAAAGCGCCAGCCCCGTCCAAAGCAGCGCCTTGGCCGCCGCGGCCAGTGCTCCGGCAAGGGCCGCCAGGTAAAGCGCGGCTATAAGCCCGGACGCCGTCAGCAGGGGCATGGCCTCTATGGCCCAGCCGGCAGCCAACGTGAGGGTTAAGCAGAAACCGAGGAAAGAAATAACAGGCAATAATATCATTGTTGTATATGGCTGCCGTCCATCTTACGCAGCACGACCCCTGCAGGCCTATGTCACTTTCTTTTAATAAAGTTCAGTCCAAGGATAGCGTTCTTCGCCGCCAGCACCGCGGCGCGCGGAGAACGGATCTTCCCGAGCTGCCGCAGCAGCACGCCCGGCCGCATATAGAACCTGCGGTAGAATTCGGACTGTTTTTCCAGCATAAACTCCCGCGTCAGCCCTTTAGGGATGAACACCGGGGTCCAGTAATTTAAAGAAGTCCAGTCGCTTTCGTCGTAGGAGCCGTAGAGCCTGGCTTTCTCGTAAGACTCCGTGCCTGGCATGGGCGTGTTTATGGTGGCGGTAACGTCGGTGAGAGGCAGCGACAGCGCGAAGTCTATGGTCTGCTGTATGGTTTCCGGCGTGTCTATGTGATGCCCTATCATAAAAAAGCCGGTGGTCTGGATCTTCAGCTTCTTGCACCAGGCGGCCACGTCACGCACCTGCTGCAGGGTTATGCCTTTCTTTATAAAGTCCAGTACGCCCTGGTTGCCGCTCTCCACCCCCACTCGCAGCTGCCAGCAGCCTTTTTCCGCCATGAACTTTATCGTTTCAAAATCCAGGTTATTGGCCCGGGTCATGCAGGTCCAGGAGAATTTAATGTTTTCCTGGTCCAGCAGCTCGAAGATCCGGCGCAGGCGTTTCTTATCCAGCACAAAGGTATCGTCCAGGAAAGCTATCTCGCGGGCGCCGTAGCGGCCTACCAGTTCTTTTATCTCGCGCACCACGTACTCCGCCGAGAAGAAACGCGTCTTCCGGCCGAAGGTATTATTGTCGCAGAACATGCACTGGTACGGGCAGCCCCGGCTGGTGATAATGCTCATCACGGGTTCCCGTTTAAAAGCCCCTACAGGCGGCCTGTACATGAAAAGGTCCGGGCAAAGTTCGCGCGCCGGAAAAGGGATAGTGTCGATGTCGGAAATATATTCCAGTTTCGCCGGGGGCGTTATTACGCCTGCGGCCACGCGCCACAGATTGGGGATAGACTCCAGGGAACCCTTTCCATGGAGCAGCAGGCCGACAAGCTCTGAAAAAGCCTTCTCCCCCTCGCGAACTATCCCGTAATCGAAGGCGCCGGTACGCATGGTAGGCTCCGGCATGGCGGTCATATGCGGCCCGCCTATAACTATTGGCACGCCGGGCAGCTCCCTGCGCAGCAGTTCGGCCAGGGACCGGGCGTTGCGGAAAGCCACTGTGGTGGAGGTGATGCCTATGAGGGCGGGCGGCGCCTGCACGAGTTTTTTTACAAGTTCCTCGTGCACAAGCTTCATGGCTTCGGCGTCTATGACCTCGGCCTTTTCCCCGTCCTTGACCAGCGCGGCGGCCAGGTAATAGATACCCAGGGGCATCTGGTGCCCGCCGATATCGCCTATCTCTTTTCCGTAGCGCTCAGCACTGGTGATAAACGGGTTTATAAGACAAATCATTCTCAGCGCCCCCTTGCTCAGTCACTGGTATCAGCCGCTTTGTGCCGGAATCAGCACGGCATAAATTATAATAATAATATAAATAAATATTAACAAATTGTCCGGCAGCAAATCTTAAACAACATCCAGGCCGCCTCCAGCCGACATAAACAGATAAATACAGCTGCAGACTACAGGCAGCTTCCGTAAAAACTTAAACACCCCTTCTTCGGTTTGAGCCTACCACATTTTCTCCATATCCTGCGCTGTGCAGGTATGGTCCCGGACTATAAAATATGAACCGCCAAAAGCCGTGCGGGGCGAATTTACATGCCTCTTTGTGAACAGCCGGTAAAGTATGGCGATCGGAGTAAGCACCAGAAAATAAACCAGGCCAAGTATCACCCGCGTATTAAAAGCGCCCAACACTTCGGCGAACCTGAGCCACAGCCCGGCAACCCTGGCCGACGCGTCTTTAAAGAATAACCCCAGAAGCAGCAGACCTATCGACGTGAAGATAAATACATTCTTCCTGAACACAAGGAATAATACCAGGGCCGCAGCGGCCAGGACCAGCATGGTTTCCAGGTCTTTTTTCCTTGAGTTGAGGTTTTTCATATTAAACCAGGCTAAAACAATGTGTAAATGAACGGCGCCATGGCGCTGCCGCCTGAAAGCACCAACAGCGCGCCGACCAGTACTATGATAAGGATAACCGGGAACAGCCACCATTTCTTGCGTTCCCTTAGAAACGACCAAAGATCTTTAATAACTTCCATCATAGGTTTCTCCGTCCTGCTCAGTCTAAAGCGTATTTCTGGCGCCACAGCTCCGCACCGGCGGTGGGCTGCAGCTGTTTATCGAACACCAGGTTCCCTATAACCAGGTAATCCATCTCCGTGCTCATAAAACATTTATAGGAGTCGTCCGGCGTGCAGACTATAGGTTCGCCCCTGACGTTAAAGCTCGTATTCACTACCAGGCCGTAGCCGGTCAATTTCTTGAACGCGCTGATCAGCCTGTGGTATTTCGGGTTGGTGTCGGCGTGCACCGTCTGGACGCGGGCGGAATAATCCAGGTGAGTGACGGCCTGGATATCGGACCGCAGGTGGTAAAGCCGGTCCTTTAAAGGCAGGGCGTGGTACCCGGCGGGCAGGGCTTTGCGCCTGGCTTCCGTCACATAGTCTATAAGCAGCATGTAAGGGGAGGCATAGCCTTTCTCGAAATACTCCCCGGCGTCTTCCACCAGTACGGACGGGGCGAAAGGCCGGAAGCTTTCCCGGTACTTTATCTTTAAATTCAGTTTCTTCTGCATCTCCGGGTTGCGCGCGTCGCCAAGGATGCTTCGGTTCCCCAGCGCCCGCGGGCCCCACTCCTCGCGGCCCTGGTGCCAGCCCACAACGGCCCCCTTGTCCAGCAACCCGGCCACCTTGTCGTAAAGGGTATCGTCCGGCAGTTTCTCGAAGACGGCGTCGTATTTTTTAGCCATCACTTCGGTATCGAGCTCGGAATACTCGGGCCCCATATAGGCGCCGCGCATTTTATCCGTCTTTTCGTCGGCCTTGCGGGGCGCGCCGTAATAAATGTGGTGCGCCGCCAGCGCCGCGCCCAGGGCCCCGCCGGCGTCACCCGCCGCGGGCTGTATCCAGACGTCCTCAAAAATATTCTCCCTCATTATCTTGCCGTTCGCCACGCAGTTCAGGGCCACGCCGCCGGCCATGCACAGTTTGCGGGCCCCGGTAAGCCGCTTGGCCTCGCGCGCCAGTTTAAGCACTATATCCTCGGTTACGTCCTGTATGGCCAGGGCCATATCGCAATATTCCTGGTTAAGCTCGGTCTCCTCGCCGCGCCGCGGCATGCCGAAAAGCTGCGTCCATTTGTCGTCTTTTACCATGCGCAGCCCGGCGGCATAATCGAAGTACTCCTGGTTAAGGAATATCGAGCCGTCCTCTTTGACGTCCACCAGGTGGGAATAGATGATGTCCTTCATCTTTTTTACCCTGGCGGAAGAAGGGTCGCCGTAGGGAGCCAGGCCCATCAGTTTATATTCGCCGGAATTCACCTTGAACCCGGTGTAATAGGTGAAAGCCGAATAAAGCAGCCCGAGGGAGTGAGGGAAGTGCTGCTCGCGGAGGATCTTGATATTATTGCCCTGGCCGTGCGCTATAACGCCGGTAGCCCATTCGCCTACGCCGTCAACGGTAAGTATCGCCGCCTCGTTAAAAGGCGACGGGTAAAAAGCGCTGGCTGCGTGGGAAAGATGGTGCTCGGGGAACAGAAGTTTTACGCCGGCCTGGTCGAAATCCCCCACCTTGCGCAACCCCTCCCTGATGATCTTCTTCAGGAAAAGTTTTTCCTTTACCCAGACCGGGATGGCGGACAGGAACTGGGAAACCCCGTTAGGGGCAAAAGCGTAATGCGTCTCCAGCAGGCGTTCGAATTTCAGCAGCGGCTTCTCGTAGAACACTATGGCGTCCAGGTCGTTAAGGGCAAAACCCTTGCCGTTGCCGGCGTAGCGGCCGCCCTGCTCAAGGCAGGCCCTCACCGAGTTGACCGGGAAGGAAGGGTCATGCTTCTTCCGGGTCAGGCGTTCTTCCTGTACGCCGAAGACCATTTCCCCGCCTACGACCAGGGCCGCGGCGGAATCATGATAAAAAGCGGAAATACCTAAAATTTTTTTATCCATGCTATAACTGCAGGGTGTCCAGGCTGAAGTGTCGAGTTTCAGGATACTAAACTTTCTCGCGGCTGCCTTATTCCTGTTTTTTAGAGGCGGCCTCAGCCAAGACGAACAAGGTTTCCCCTCCCAGCAGACGCACGGCAAAGTCCGTTCCAAGCAGGCGCGCAAAAAGGCGCGGCAGGGCGGCCAGTTTCGCCGTCCAGGCACAGCTCGGCGTGTTCCAATAAGCCCCGGAATATCTCGCGTCCAGCACCTTGTAACCGCAATCGGTCAGCAGCTCAAGGGCCAGGTTCCTGGTAAAATAATTTACATGCCCCACTTTTTTCCTGACATGAAGCAGCGGTGTTTCCCTTGCAACCGAAAAGGCGCTTAAATCTAGCGGAAAGTGGAAAACGAAATGGGAAGCCTTTCCGCGAAGCGCCGAAAGGAAGGCAAAAGGATTTTCAAGGTGCTCAACAACGTCAATAAGCATGGCCAGGTCGTAAGTTTCGCCTGAAGCCAGTGCGTTTCCCACTTTGAAGCTAACGCCCTCCGGCGCCGGTTTCGGCCAGAATTTCTCCGCGTCCGGCGCTACATCGAAACCGTAGAAAGTTGCAGCCGGAAAGATCTTCTTAAGTTCAAGTATAACCCCGCCGGCGCCACAGCCTATATCGCAAACTTTAGCAGGTGCAAGCCCGGCGGTGGAAACGAGTTCCGCGATCTTCCCCGCCTTCCAGGCGGAATCCTCAATGTCCCATGAGGGGTTGTCGCTCAAGTACTGGCCACTGGTATATTTTTTCTCCGTCTCAGACATGTTCGCCTTTTTAACTGACCCGACTGTGGGCCTTCAGAACTTCTACTATTTTAACAAGTGTGGCATCCCAGGAGAAACCCGCCGCCCTCTCCCGGGCCAGGGCAGAAATTTTCTTCCGTTCGCTTTCGCTTCTGCCTAGAACTTCAGCCAAAGCGGCTTCCAGGGCTTTAGCTTCGCCAGGGGGATAATAAAGAGAAGTTTCGCCGAATATCTCAGGCAGGCACCTGGCTTGGGAAGAAACAGAATTACAGCCGTGCGCCATGGCCTCCAGCGCCACAAAGCAGAAAGACTCCACCCGGCTGGTAACAGCAAAAGCGGAGCAATTCGCGTAGCACCAGGAGAGTTCCCGCTCCGGAAGGTTTCCTAGCCAGACAATATCCTTTTCCAGGGCCAACTCTGAAACTCTGCGTTTTAGACCCTCCGCGTAAGCTCGGGTGGCGGGCCTGCTACCTCCGGCCACAAGAAGTTTAAGGGCAGGGAACGCCTTTTTAAGGGCAGGCATAGCCTCTACAAGGTCCTCAAAGCCGCGATAGCGCTCAAAGGAGCCTGCCGTAAAAATAAACCTGTTTTTAAGGCCTGCGGCCGGCCCTGGAGGTACCGCCCCCGCAATTGCAGGGTTATGGCCGAAATTAACTACGGAAATCTTAGACTTAGCTATTCCCGCCTCCACCAAAGCATCGCTGACAAAGCGCGTGGGAACTATAACAGCATCAGAATGAGCGGCGGCACGCAGCGTCTCCCCCTTCAAAAGCAGGGCTTTAAGTTTTTCAACCAGCCCGTAGCCGGTAGGAGTGCCCGCCAGGAAAGCCATATTCTGTATCATCCCTACTACCGGAGCCTTGGCGTAGCGCACATCCTTTTCAAGAGTAGATAGCACTACGTCGGGTCTGAAAGCGTCCAATGCCGCAACCGCCCCGGAGTCCAGGCGGGATCTGAAGGGTCTATAAGGCAGGCAGGCCTGGAAGGTGGTTTTAGGCAGGGGCTCGGGGAACCATTTCTCAACGCCAACCTGTCGCGGAGAAAGGCAAAGCACCGCTTCAATGTCCGAAGAGGCAGCAAAGCGCGGCAGCATACTCCTGAGGAAGTTCACGTGCCCCCCGCTCAGGCCGCCGCCGGAAAGGTTAATAATTGCCAGGCGCATAATAAATCAATCCATTCGTAAGAATACCCGTTAGACCATCTCGTTTCCAGCCGCCAGCCCCTAAAACCTAACTTTAAATAGCAGTTTTCTAAAAACGGCATTTAGCGGGATTAATGTGATCAGAAAAACAAAAAAACCATAAACCATTACCCGGACATGAATCAGGCTCGTGAAAGCATAAGAGATAATCCCGGGAGTTAAACTGCTTTTTAATAGCGACAAGGCCTCGTTTCTCTTATCCGAGAGCAGAAGATTGAAAGATCTATTGATATTATCTTTCATCACTAGCAGAGCAAAATCCTTACGTTCTTTATCTCCTATTATCCCCCTGGCAGGCCCCTTCATATAGGCGTCAAAAAGGCGGACCATATCATGCGGTTCGGTCTTTCCGCGCGCGGCATGGTAACTAAAGCTGCTGACGCTTATGCGGTATTTAAGCAGTGGTTTGTCTATGATCCCGATTGGATATTTCTGCAGTATCCTAAGCCATACGTCGCCGTCGGCGGCTGTATGGAAATTCCCAGGGTCCCATTTCTTTATGTGATCGCGGTAAACTGGCGTCCTCACCATGGCGCTGGGACAAAAGAGGAAGTTGCCGTTCCTGAGCATGCTCCTAAATATCGCAGCAAAATCGTAAAGCCCATCTGCTCCTCTATGCAGCTCTTTCGGAAGCCTGTATACCCGACCTTCCGCGCCACTCGCGTCTATCGCGATAGCCATAGTTAACACTGCTCCTGCCGCAGGATTCTGCTCCAGGAACGACACCTGCTCCTCGACCATGTACGGCGAGTATATGTCGTCGGAATGGTAGATAGCCGTATAATCCCCTGACGCCAACTGCAGGCAGCGCGTAAAATTACCCTCCGCTCCCACATTTTCACTATGCCTTAAAACTCTGACGCGGCTATCTAGAACCGCATAACCGTCTGCGATAGCCGCTGAATTGTCGGTGGAAGCGTTATCTACGACAAAAATCGAAATATTATCATAGGTTTGCGCAAGGATAGAATCCAAAGTACCAGACAGAGTAGCCGCGGAATTATAGGTAGGAACGCAGATACAGATCAGTGGCCCTCTGGCAGCATTCATCGGTGGAATCCTCTGGATTTAAGGGAGAACACAAAAGACATCGGGAGGGCGCCCGTAGGCAATACGAATATATCTGGCATTTTCCCCAGGCCTAAAATGAGAGGGTGTTTATTCATTTATAGAAGTATTTCTTAAGCCTGCGGAGCCGCGGGACTATTTTTTTCGCGGTCGCGACCGGGTGGAGCAGCTCATTAATCAACTGCTTTAAACCTTGGCGCCAAGGCATGCAGGCAAGGGTTATCTCCGTGACCATTTTAGTAAGGTCTTCAGCGCTGTGTTCAAGATTAAAGATTGGGACATCTTTGTCTGTAAGCCAATAGCTATCGTCAATTTGTCCGCTTGCGCGCATAACTTCATAGACTTCGGTGTTAGGATAAACCCAAAGACGGGCGACTCCGGCGAATTCGAAGTATTTGATCTTCTGGAGTTTTTTTACAAGATCGATAGTCTCCGAAACAGTTTCAGCATTCTCACCAGGGAATCCTACCATTAGATAAGTGGCGATGCGGATATTCCTCCCCTTCAGCATCTCAAAAGTACTCAGCACATCTTCGCGCGTTATATTTTTATGTATAGACTTAAGAAGTTTTTCGCTACCAGTCTCAAGTCCGAAGCCAATCGAGTCGAACCCGGCTTTTTCCATAATTTCAAACAACTCAACGCTGGCCGGTTTTATGCGCGCCGAACAGAGAAAACGCATTTTTATTCCGCGCCGTATTATTTCACGGCAAATCTCTATGGCCCTGGGCTGGTCTAGCGTAAACGTGTCATCCGCTATCTGCAGAACCTTTATCTGAGGAAAATGCTCAGCTATGTGAGCGATTTCATCCACGACGTTTTTTACAGAGCGCTTACGGAACCGCCTTCTGGAAACAGTATGCAGACAGCAGAAACTGCAACGATACGGGCAGCCGCGGCTTGTAAGAATGCACCCCATCTCCCGCAATGGCTCCGGGCTTATAAAGAGCTCATGTTTGGGAAAAGGCAGTGAATCTAGATCCTCTATAAGAGGCCTTTGCTGGGTAATAACAGCAGCGCCGTCTTTAAGATAGGCTATGCCTTTGACTGCCCCCAGATCTCCGCCCGAGGAAAGAGTCTGGAGAAGCTCAAGGATTGTCACTTCCCCTTCTCCGATAACTACGCAGTCCAGCGGATAGTTATCGAGCAACTGCGCCGGGTATATTGAGGCGTGGACGCCGCCGACAACTATCTTAACATCCGGCAGGATAGTGCGGGCCAGTCTAATCAACCTGTAGCTCGCGACCCGGTTCATGGTGAATATCTGGAGAAGGAGGAAGTCCGGGCGAAAACGCTGTAGGTCCGCCGACATTTCCGCCTCTGAAGCCTCTATGTCAGTGTTGTTAAAACTTTTGGTCTCTATCGCATAACCTGCATTATCTATAACTGAATGCAAATATGCTAGTCCCAACCCGTAGGAATTGTCTTTTAACCGCACTTGAACATCTTTCTGCAGTGCGGCGCTGACTAAAAGCACCTTCTTCATATTAATTCCTTTAGCATCGGCCCATACAGTCAGGTATTAGAAAGCTATTCCATTCTCTCTTCTCATGTATCTACAGCGTATTTATCGTATAACCTGGAGAGCCATGTTCCCGATTCTCCTAAATACGCGCCTAAGGTTGATAATCAATATGCATAATTTACCACCAAAAAACCAGTTTCCCATGAACTTATAAATATGGGAGGCCGCCATTACCGCGTCATAAACATTCACTACATACAGTTGTTTTGGATTAATATGGATATCCAAAAGCACGGTCCGTACGAAGGCGACCCCCCTGCGAATCCGGTATCGCCACCCGGCGCCCTTATCCGAAATGGAAAGGCCGTTTTTAACGGCGATCATGCGACATTGCTCTTGGATATTTTTCGCTTCGCTGGGAGGGGCCGATTGGAGAGCGATCTCAAGTTGATCTTTTAACTCTACTCCCAAAAGCCCCTTATGGATATGCCAGGATTGCAGGTAACACTCATACCAGATAATCTGGAAGGATTTACCAGTAACAAGCGATTCATGAAAAGGGATATTCCCTTCGGGCTTTAACAACTGAATTGGCTGCCCATCCTCATTCGCCGCAGCCCTGACCCATGCCGTGCCGTTGCTGTGTTTTGAGGCTCCGCTCATAGCTATAGGTGTTTCCACGAACAAATACTTGTCAGTGGCGCAGCACAATGCCACCGCGGAATAAATATCGGGGACCTGTGAGCAGAAAAAATGGCCATTCGCGTCCCGTGCGCGATTTATCACCTCGATAGATGCGGCCCCCCCGGCATAAAGCCAGGGCAATCCCCGGTCTAACCCCTTGCCGGTAAAAACCCGGTTAAGCTCAGCCTTTGATTGTTTGAGCTTTACCGAATTAGTTAAAGGCACCGACACCCCCCCCTCCATCCATCCCTCAAAATGCCCCGGCCAGACAAATGATCCAAATGCCGACCATACGGCCTCGACCTTATATTCGTTTATCAGTTTATTGAGCGTTTGCAATGCCCAAGGGAACAATCCGTCATCGTCCCCCATAAACATCACCCAGCCCTCCGTCACGTGATTAAGTGCAAACTCCCAATTATGAGACATGCTGATGCGCTTGCCGGTATTTATATATTTAATCCTGGGGTCGGAAAAAGAGGCTACCGCTTCTTTGGTTCCGTCCTGGCTGAAATTGTCACTGACGATAATGTCTAAATTAGGATAATCCTGTGCTATAAGCGTGCGCAGGCAATGGACTAAAGTGTCAGCTCTTTCCCTGGTGGGAACGATAACGCTAAATTTAATAGGTGCACCCATATGTAAAAATTCCCTCTCGCTCCAGAATAACAGCCAGCGCCGCAATTCCAGCGGCACCTGATAAAAGACATCGAACTATTCAGTCTCCTACCTCTCTAGTGGTCTCAATTTTGACACTTTATCCAAAACCCATATTCTTGTTGTTGAAGTCGCCATCACCGCCATGGTCAGGGTCGCGGCTGAGACAAAAGCCAAGTAAAAGAACATAGGGAGCGGGGACAATGTCCGTATTAAGAACAGCCGCCCAAGTCCGGCGATAATTAAGCTTCCAGCCAACGGGATGCATACGTCCTGCCAATACCACCGCCATTTTTCAGCGATCAACAAGCGTCTATGCATGAAGTATATCGTGAAGACGAGGTAACCGCTATTAAGGATCAGCCATACACTGGCCCCGCCAACGGCCCCGAATCGCTTGGTCATAAAAAATATCAAGGGCACAAGCAGGATAACAGCAACTGAATTCACGTATATGGCCAGGCTGGTCCATCCATTGGCTAATTGCAGGGCGTATGGAATAAGCATTAAACCGTGAATAGCAGTACCGCAAATCAAGATGGTCATTAAAAGACTTGTCTTCTCAGCAGTCACGGGGTTATGGGTCCAGACCAGCAGTATCTGATAAGAAAACATGGCTATAACGATAGCTACGGGAAAGATTAACACGGATGCGAGTTGGCAGCTTTTATGATAAAGCCGGGCCAGCCCATCCTGATCGGAAAGGGAGACCAACTGCACAAACCGCGGGTAGATCGCGGAAAAGACAGGGCCGACAAGGCGATAAATGGTCATAGCGACAACGCCCGCCAAGGTATAATAGCCGAACATCTCGAGAGTGAGCATCTTGCTTAAAATAACCTTGTCCACCTGCGTAAGAACAGTAGACAGCATGGATATCCCGGTCATCCCGGCCGCAAACCGCCAAACCCCCAAAAGCAGCGGCTTCTGAAAAGATGCTTTTTTCTCGGTACGGGGCAACTGCTGCCATAAAAAAAACGCTAATAAAAAAGTGTTAATGACGCTAACAATAATCTGCCACATAAAAAATGCGTGCACGGTAGGCGACAGCAGCCAGAGAATAAGAACGGCGCCGGCGCCGCGCAATGTGCTCATTACCGCGGAAAGGACATTCAATAGGACCTGGCTTTGCAGGCCCATTAAGCCTCCAGAGTAAAATGAAGCCGGCCATTGAAAAGCCATTACAAACCCCATTATCAATATTGCCTGTTCCACGACCTGGGGCGATAACTGCCCGGCCTTAACCCAGCGATGAGCGATAAGCGGCGCCAACAATAGGATCAGGATTCCGATAAAGACCGCCACGCACCAATAAATAATTTCCAGGGACCTGGCCAGGTCGCGCATTTCCTGTGCTTTATCAGGAAGCACCGAAAGCCTGGCCATTTCCCTTGTCAGCGCGGCGCTGAGCCCCATATCCAAAAGAACAACTATCCCCTGGAGCGTAGCGAAAATACCGATTAACCCATAAGCTTCAACCCCCATGAATTTAATATAAAGAGGGACAAACACCAGGCCCATTACAGCCTGCCATATGTTTCCGGCAAAATTGGCGGAAATGTTCTTCTTAAGAATACTCATGGGGGATTTTCTTGCTCTGGAGCTAGATTAACGCACCCGCTTCAGATATCCGTCGGGGGCAACAGTGATAAGCAGTTTATTCTGTATGCCCTTTTCTATTTCAAACTCGCTGTGGGACTTAAGGTATTCCCAAACCGCCGTTTTGGGATTGTTCCCGGGGCCCCAGGGGCGGTCGGGATATGCGTTCGCCGGCATATCCTCAACGATCGTGTCGAAAACCACACAATAGCTGCCAACCGTGGTTAACTGGGCGTATGCGTTCAGCTCGGCCAGCACGTGCTCATGTGTATGATTGGAATCGAGCAGGACAATGACGCGTTTGTGCCCCTTAGCCTTCCCCCGTACTTGCGCGATAATTTCCGGGGCTAAGCTGGACCCCTGTATCATATCTATGCGCCTGGACATCGGGTGCTCCTCGATAGCTTTGCGGTTGTGCGGCCGGATGTCGATGTCTATACCCAAGACCCTGGCATCTTTGGGCCCGCCGCAGGCGGCGTTCAGTTCCAACATCGCGGCGGAAAAGATCAGCGAGCCGCCATGAGCTATCCCGGTTTCTATTATCAGGTCCGGTTGTGTTGCCCAGATCAGTTCCTGCATCGCCACCATGTCCTGAGGGTACTGGATTATCGGGCGTCCCATCCAGGTGAAGTTATATGAATATTTTGTCGGGGTGGTTTCCACCATAAACTTGCTGGCCGCATTACGAAGGTCTTTATTGGCCTCGTAGGTCTGGACTCTCTCAGAACATTCTTTCTTAAAGATTTCCGTTTGGCTCATATTTTATTCCTTTACTATTTTTTTTAATTTGGCGGGATCGCCCCAAAAAGACATCGGCTCATAATCCGGATAGGCGTAATGTCCCAGATTTAGTCCTATTTGCCAATTATTTTCTTTCAGCCACTGCTCCACCATCGCGCGCACGGATACGGGCTTACCGGAACACACATTAATTGTTCCTATATCGCTGCCGGCCAGCGCCAGTTGGACGATTATACGCGCCGCCTCTGTTGCCGGGAGATAATCGCGAAGTTGCTCTCCGCCAGACATATTAAAGACCGCGTCGCCCCGCAAGGCGGCTTCCTTAAGCTGCGGATAAATAGAGGTGTTAGGCTGGCCCTCGCCATACATGTAGAAAAGCCGCGCCCAAATCAGGTTAAACGGTTTAATTGCCTTTAAAAATTCTATTTGCCGGTGCAAGGCATCTTTTGCATAACCATATGGATTATTGGGGCGCGGCAGCAACTCTTCAGACAGCGCGCCTGACTGCATACCATATTCAAAACATGTGCCTGTGGCAAGCAGCGATGGAAGCCCTGCATCAATGAGCGTCTTAAGGAAGCGATACTGTTTGGGCAGCTCTGACTCAAAGTGATGTAATGATTTATAGTTCGGCAAGCCATCCCAGGCGAGATGTATCACAACATCAGGGCGGCCCAATTCAGAAAAGCAGTTTACGCCGGCCCGGTATATATCCATTTCGGCAATGCGAGCGCAAGCAGGCATATTCAGGAGTCTCTTTGTGTCGCGCGTAACCGCAATAGTTTCAATATTGCGGCGGCCAAGCTCCGCTAAAACGTAACGCCCGACAAAACCGCTTGCCCCGGTAACCGCTACTTTCATGGAATTCCTTTTAATCAATTTTAAGCGAAGGAACGGCCGTAACGAACTTACCGCCCCACTCACGGATATATGCCAGCTGTGCCGTTACTTCTGCGTGGAGGTTCCAGGGAAGGATTACCACATAGTCAGGTTTTTCCTCCCGTATGCGGGCTTCCTCCAGGATCGGAATTCGGCTGCCAGGCATATATTTCCCCTGCTTGGCAGGATTAAGGTCTACCACGAAGCGAATAAGGTCCGGACGCACGCCGGCGTAGTTCAGCAGGGTATTGCCCTTCGCGGCGGCACCATACGCCATAACTGTCTTGCCCGCGCGCGCGGCTTCCAACAGGAATGAAACCAGATCATTCTTCACTAAATTCGCCTTCGCCTGGAAACCTGAGTAATACTGCACCGTGGTCATCCCGGCGTCTGCTTCTTTCTCGAGCAGGTTCCCTACCCTAACATTTACGGCATGGGCGGCTGAACCGAGTCTCTGGGCGAAGACCCTAAGACTGCCGCCGTGGGTCTCCAATTCCTCCACATCAAAAACCTCAAGCCCGTTAAGTTTAAAAATGCGGACTATGTGCGTCAATGATAAATATGAAAAGTGCTCATGGTACATAGTATCGAACTGCTTCTCCGCTATCAATTTAAGAAGATGCGGAAATTCAAAGGTGGCAACACCTTTGGGTTTAAGAAGCAGAGCGAAAGACTGAACAAAATCATTAATATCGGGCACATGCGCAAGCACATTATTGGCGGCCATCAGGTCCGCTTGAATGCCCTGGCCTACCAGCTTCTTAGCTACGCGAGTGGAAAAGAAATCCTCAACTATCTCAATTCCTTTTGCTCTGGCAGCCGCTGCGGTACCCGCCGTAGGCTCAACGCCCAGGCTGGGGATATTCAGGGCCTTAAAATACTGCAGGAGGTAACCGTCATTCGCAGCTATTTCGACCACTTTGCAGGAGCTATCCAGCTTAAAGCGCTCGACCATGTCGTGTACGTATTTTTTAGCGTGATCCAACCAGATTTTTGAGTAAGAACTAAAATAGGCGTAATCGGCAGAAAACAACTCCTCAGCTCCGGCATAGTCCTCGGTCTGCACCAGCCAGCAATTGGTACACACCAGGACGCGCAGCGGGAACCATTTCTCCGGTGCTCGCAGTGTGTGTTCCGTCAAATATGCGTTCGAGGGCGGAGCGGACCCAAGGTCTATCAATGGCAGATTGAGCTCAGAATTACAATGGCGGCACTTCATAGGAGAACCCCCTTAAAATCTTCATTTACGAACGGATGCCGGCGGTCACGCTCTGACATTTCCGTAATCTCCAGCGGCCAGTTGATCGCCAACCTGGGATCCAACACGTTAAGCGCGCCTACGGTTTCCGGCCTATAACTTTCCGAATGCAGGTACATCATTTCGCAATTATCTTTAAGGGCCTGGACTCCGTGCGCAAAGCCTTCAGGAAGGAGGTAGCTTTTATAGTTATCAGCTGAAAGCCTCTCAGCATGCCAGCGCAGGAAAGTAGGGGAACCTTGCCTTATATCAACTGCCACATCATACACCTCGCCCTTTATACAACTGATTATTTTTGCCTCTGCAGCAGGCGCATACTGGAAGTGCAGGCCGCGCACCGCGCCGGCCTTCCGCGTAAGCGTGTGATTGATCTGGACTATGGCTTTAGTAAATCCAGCCTGGGAGAGCTCTTCAGCGCAGAAAAACCGGCATAAAAAGCCCCTGTCATCCGAAATTGGATTACGCTGAATGACCTTCAGCCCGGCAAGCGGGGTATCTATAATTTTAAACCTGCTTACATTCACAAAAAAACCTTTAGAACCCGGAGACGGACTCTCGGATTAATATCTGGACCCTATTAGACATTTTATCATTTATGTCCGGTTGACTTCATAAGCGCGCCTGCTCAGGGATTTAAACTATCCCAATAGGACCTGCCCCAGGCATACCAACAACGACCTCAGGCCATAACCCCGTCGGCAATAGCCTCCCCAAAATAATGGTCGCTGAATTGATACGGCTGGTTTCCGGAAACGAAAGTCCGGATTGCGTCCATTTTAGCCAGGTATTCCGCGTCGCTCATCCCAGTTAGGTAAGCATACAGGTCTTCGTACGCGGGGAACTTTCTTCTGTCCACAAAACATTCCTGCGGGACGTATTTTTCGATGTCGGAAGCACCCCAGTAAACGGGAATACAGCCGGCGAAGAAACAATCGAATATTTTTTCAGTAATATAACCGGGAATATCACGGGCATTTTCATAACAGATGCAGAAGCGGTATTTTTCGAGTACAGGCAGCTTGCTTGCAACCTCCCCCTTATATGAGGGGAACTGTGGGGCTAAAAGTTTTTTCAGAGGCTTTATCCTATTTAGTGCCCTAACTATCCTGGGGCCACTGAACACGTATTCATTCCATCCGCGGCCATACAGGTCGAAATCCTCAGGATGGTTCCTTTCGAACCAGCGGATAGTCTCCACCCGCTTTGAATAAAGCTCCAAAGGGTGCGACAATTTCCTTTGCATCGCTATAAGTGTGCAAAGCTTTTCTTTTTTTAAAAAGCTGTCTGAAATGCTGGCCGGGAATGAATTTGAGAAATTCAGTTTAAAATACTTCTTGTTATCCACCCATTCAGGGTTCCACGTAAAAACACGTTCAAATTGAAGATGCAGCCCTCTATCCCAGTTCCTCGGAATAACGATACCACATTCCTGGAGAATGACCCATTTCCGGGTTTTTGCTGCCCAGCCCCCCAGTATTGAATCAACCGGTTCAGCCGGAATATCCAGGAACAACGTAATGTCGGGCACGGATCCCTCAGCCAAGTATACATCCTGTGTATGGCATTGCCAGCCCGCGGAAGAAAGACGCTCTTTCAAAGCACGCCAGGGAGCCAGGCAATTATCCCTGTTCAAGTGGCCGTCGTGCAGGAAAATAGCGTCTTTGGCGTAAGGCCCGCTTACCCACAGCGCCAGTTTTCCTACCTCCATATGGTCCCCAGTATTTCTTCAAGTCTATTAAGATAGGTGTGTTCATGCGCCGCCCGCTGCTGGCCGGCAAGGAGTATCCGGACGCGTTCATTTTCATCAGCGAGGAAATACTTTATCTGCCGGACACATTCTTCGGGAGAAGAAAACACAGCCACTTCCTCGCCGATTTTAAGGTAGCGTTCAAGTCCTGGAACGTAATTGGTAAGCTGGAATCCCCCGGCCAGAGGGATCTCAAAATTACGGGCCTTTATCTGCTCGGCCCTTTTGGGCGAGCGCAGGTAGTTGACCACCGAGCGAAAACTGCTGAAAATAAACCGGATATCGCGGCTGATACTGTTTGACAGGTTGAGGTTAATCCTGGTTTTATAAAAGATCCTGTCCATTTCCGCAAAGGAAACCTTGCCGGCAGGCCAACCAGCTCCGAAACAGTGAACCTTTATCCCCGCTTTTCCCAGTTGCTCTATGTACCATGCTCTAAACCTATTATAGCCGCCCACAAAGGATACGTCATAATCATAAACTTCCGGAGGCGCCGTGCCCAGTCTAGTGTTGTTAAGCTGAGCTGCCCACTGGGTGACAATAGGCGTAATCCCTATTGCTGTATATTTCGGAACGCTGAAAGGGTCCGTAGTGGCTATATGCGAGAAATGCGGCGCCATTTTTGAAGAATAGGATTCAAACCGCCAGGTATCATCCCCGAACCAGGCGAAGGTAGGCCAGCGCTTTTTAAGCAAGTCGAGGGTTTCCGGAAGAAACTGATCCGTATATGGCACAAAAAATATCAGGTCGGGGTTATACGCCTTAACTTTATCTATGAGCAGTTCCTGAAGTCTAGGGATGTCGTTAATATACGGATCGTACCAGAAAGGCTCTACGTTTGAGACCAGCATTGAGAGATTCTTGTAAAAGCACTCCTTATCCATGGAGGGACCCCGCGCTGAATCACAGTAATCCCATTCCATCAGAACTGTCAGAATTTTTTTATCAAACTTAGTGGTCATAACAGCCCAGCACTAATACTTGCGCAGACAGCTCCTGAGCATATCCAGATCAGAATCGGTCAGTTCAGGGTAATTTCCAAAATAGAATCCGCATTCGTGAAGGAAATCCGCACCTTTGAGGTCGAAGGTCTCACCGACATATTTCTTATAGAACGGCTGGCGCTGCATATTGCCGGCGATTACCGGCCGTATCTCTACTCCGTCACCAGAGAACTGCTCGATGTATTTACGGCGCAGCTCTTTGGTCTTACATATTACCGGGAAGGCGAAGTTGGACACGAATGAAAGGTGTCCGCGCTTTATGGGAAGGAAATCCGGGTTATTATTAACCTCCCCCTCCAGCGCCAGATAATTCTTCTGGCGAACGCTGCAGTTCTCCTCGAGATACTTTAGCTGCGTAAGCCCTAAAAAACCGGTTATTTCTGTGGGGCGCAGGTTGAACCCCAGGTCGTAGAATGTATATTTGGCTTCAAACTCGCTCTTAATTCCGTGCTTCTCGCGCAGGCGGCGCTGGGAGTCAAAACTCAGGTTGCGGTCCCAGCCGTTGGCGCGCGTAATGCGCAGCATCTCGTCCAGCTCGTCGTCATCGGTGCAGGCGCAGCCGCCCTCGATGGTGGACATGTGGTGCGCCACGAAGAAAGAGAAGGTGGACGCCTGGCCGAAATTCCCGGTCTTGCCTTCCGGCAGGGCCGTGCCCAGCGATTCGCAGTTGTCCTCTATCAGCAGCACGCCGTGCTTTTTGCAGACCTCGCGGATCTCGCCCAGGTCTCCGGCGAAGCCCAGCGCGTTGGTAATGAAGAAAGCGTTGAGTTTCTTCTTCTTAAGCGTCTCGGCCAGGTTGGCCGCCATGCAGTTTAGCGTCTGCGCCTCGCAGTCCACCGGCACGGCCTTCATCCCCAGCTGCAGTATGGGCATGACATTGGTGGACCAGGTAAGCGCCGAGAAACCCACTGTATCCCCGTCCTTAAGCCGCCCGAGGTTCTTCAGGGCCTGAAGCAGAGCCAGGTTTGCGCTGCCGCCGCTGTTAAAAAGTATGCAGTGCTTTCGTCCCTGTACTTTTGCAAAAGCTTTCTCAAACTCAAGACATTTCTCGCTCATGCTCAATATCTTGGCCTTTAGGATAAAATCCACAAGTTCTTTCTTGGTTTCGTACTCGTTAAGGAACGTATTCTTCATCAGGGGTATCATTTTTTATCTCCGTAGTTAGCTTTAAAGAATTCATAAGCGGCAGCTATGCCGTCTTTAAGGGTGGTAGCCGGCTTCCAGCCCCAGGCGTTCAGGCGGGAAGTATCCACCAGTTTGCGGGCCATGCCGGCCGGCTTGGGCAGGTCATGCGTGAAAGAGCCGGTGTAGCCCGCCACTTCCGCCACGGCCTGGTAATACTCGTTCACGGTATGGTCCCCGCCCAGGCCCACGTTCATCAGTTCCGGCATCGTCTCAAAATCGGTTATCGCGCGGTGTATGCAGTCCGCTATGTCCCCGGCGTACATGAATTCCCGGCGCGCGGTGCCGTCGCCCCAGATCTCCACCGTTTTCTCGCCGCTCACCTTGGCCATATGGATCTTGCGTATCACGGCCGGTATCATGTGGGAGTGTTCCGGGGCGAACTTATCCCAACGCCCGAACAGGTTGCAGGGAATAAGCGTCTTGTAGCTGTATTCCGGGTTTTCCCTGGAAATATAAGAGGCCAGCCGGGACACCACAGTCTTGGCCAGCGCGTAGCCCTCGTTGGTAGGCTCCAGTTCCCCCTGCAGCACCATCTCTTCTTTAAGCGGGTTGGGAGCGCTGCGCGGGTACATGCAGGAGCTGCCCAGGTTTATCAGTTTCTTAACGCCGCAGCTGCGGGCCGCCCAGACCAGGTTGCGGCCCATGTCCAGGTTCTCCAACAGGAAAGCCACAGGCTGAGCCATGTTCGCCTGTATGCCGCCTACGCGGCCGGCCGCATGGATGATTACATCGGGTTTTACCCTCTCGATATAAGCCTTTACCGATCCAAAATTAAAGAGGTCGATCTCCGAAATGTCCGGAGCGAAAAAATCATATTCGCCCGCGGCCTGATGCTCCAGGATGTTTCTGCCTACCATACCGGAGCCGCCAGTCAGAAACACCCGCGTTTTGTTGTTGCTCATTTTATAGTCCTGCAGTTCTTAAGATATGGGTCCTCTATTATCGCGGCCGTATCTAAACTTTGGAGATTCCTGCTGTAATAGGCGTAGAGTTCCTTTACCGCTTCGGCGCAAGGTGTAAATTTAAAGCCGGGGAATTCGGCCAGCAGCCGGACGTTGCTGCCTGTATATTCACGGTTCAGCCCGGGATTGATCACGCGTATCTCTGACTTCTTCTCCCCTGCCCTGTTGACCAGCGCGGCCAGCGACAGCAAATCCATAGATTCGGTCGGTGTCAGATTATAGTGACTATGCGCCGGCTTATGCGCCATAAACTTCTCCGCCGCGCGGACAAAATCGTTAACATAAAGGTAGTCGAAAACCGCGTTCTGGTTTATCACGATAGGCAATCCGAGCAGGTTTTTTACTATGGCGTTGGAAATGAATTTAAAAGTGTAGTCTTCATATTTTCCAAAAATTCCAAAGATCCTGAGCATGGTTATATTTTCGGAATTAGCGGCATACTTTGACATTACATACTTTGAAAAGCCATACGGATCAGCGGGCACGCTGGTATCGAAGAATTCTTCGCTCATTTTTGGCTGGTAAGCGCGGAAATCGTATTCCGCCCCGCTGCCGAGCTGCAGCATGCGGGCTCCGGCGGGCAGGGCGCGCGCCAGGTTAAAGAACATGCGCAGGTTAACGGCCGTTACGTCGCTGGCTCCCTGGTCGTATCCCGTCTTGCGCGTGCCGCCCACCGCGGCACAGTTCACTACGCAGTCGGGACCGAACTCCCCCACCACCCGTTTCACGGCGTCCGGGTCGCACAGGTCGACCACCGGGTCGGTACAGGCGAAAACCTCATACTTGCCCGCGGCGGCAAGGTATTCCACAAGATTTCGGCCTACAAAACCGGAGGCTCCGGCGATCAGGACCTTAAAATTTTTCATTCGGCTCCGTCAGCGGCTTTATCAACATAGCTTCGCACAGACATTTACGCGGCATATGCGGCGACATATCCTCTATGGGCCTGTTCACCACCAGTTTGGGCTCTACGGCCGTTTCCGGGGTAAGCTTAACTTCCACCAGGGCCGGGCCTTTTGAGGCCAGGGCGGCGCGCAGCGCGCCGTCAGCCTGCGCCATTGCGCGCACTACGCGCACAGGCACCCCGTAAGCCTCAGCTATCTTCTTCAGATCCGGGCAGTGGTAGCCCACCTGCGTGGACTGCCTGCGCCCGCCGAAATAAAGGTCCTGGAACTGCCGCACCATACCCAGGCAGCCGTTGTTCATCAAGATCACTTTTATCGGCAACCTGTGTACGGCCAGGGAATCCATGTCCTGGATGTTCACCTGTATGCCGCCGTCGCCGCAAATGGCCAGCACGCGCCGGCCCGGGCAGGCTATGGCCGCGCCGATAGCCGCGGGCAGGGAGAAGCCCATAGAGCCCATGCCGCCGGAGATCAGCATCCGTTGGCCTTTTTTAAGACGCAAAGACTGGCCCGCCCACATCTGGTTCTGGCCCACATCCACGCAGATTATATCCCCCTCGCGGGAATGCCTGCCCAGCAGCGCCATGAACCTGTTGGGGTTTATCTCGCCGGCTTTCTCTGAGGTCTCCACTTCGGGAAACTTGCCTTTGAACCCGGCAATAGACCGGTACCAACCGGTGAGGTCGTTCTTTTTGAACCCCTTAAGACCGGTATTCAACTTTTTCAGGAATACTTCCAGGTCCGCCCGCACCAGCAGGTCGGTTTTCACTTTGGTCCCAAGTTCATGCGGGTCTATATCCACATGCACTTTCTTTGCGCAGCGGGCAAAAGTTTCAGGTTTAGTCCCGGTCTGCCGGGTGTCCAGTCTGGCGCCCAATATCAACAGCAGGTCGCAGTTGGCCAGCGCCATATTGCTGTAGCGGGTCCCATATGAACCTATCATGCCGGAAAAAGCGGGGTTGTCGTGCGGAATGGCGTCCAGCCCCATAAGGGAGCAAACCACGGGGATACCGGTGCGCTTTACCAGGGTTTCCAGTTCCTCCGTGGCGCCGGCCGTGCGCACGCCGCCGCCGGCCAGTATTACCGGGCGGCGGGCCGCCTTTATTAATGCGACTGTCCCGGGAATCGCGGCGGCGGGCACAGGTTTGACGGCGCAGAGGCGTTTGTGTTCCGCGCTGCCGTAAAAAGACTTGAGCTTTTTAGGGTTTATCTGCGCCCGCTGCACGTTCATGGGAATGTCCAGCAGCACGGGGCCTGGTCTGCCGCCCTGCGCCAGGAAAACAGCCTTCTCAAGGCAGTACCGTATATCCTTAGCGTCACGTACAAGTTCCGCGTATTTTACAAGCGGCTTAGCGACACTGATGATATCAGTTTCCTGAAAACCTATCTGGCGCACGGGGCTGTCGAATTTATATTCGTAGGTATTTACTTGTCCGGTTATAAAAAGGCAGGGCACAGAATCAAAATAGCAGCTGCCTATGGGCGTAAGCATGTTCAACGCGCCCGGGCCGCTGGTTGCCATAGCCACGCCTAAACGGCCATTCATGCGGGCGTAAGCTTCTGCCGCGAAAGCCGCGGCCTGCTCGTGGTGCATGGAGACGCAGGCTATATCGCGGCGGCCGTGAGCCGAATCAAGCAGGTGGGTGATAGCGCCGCCTATCATCTCAAAGATGTGGTGGACTTTCTCCTGCACGATAAAATCTATGACGTAATCCGAAAGTTTTATCATAAGCCCTGGAAGCGGCCGAAAGTGTCAGCGATGTACTTCAGCATTTTCTCGGTCATGCCGGGGTAAACGCCTATCCAGAAAGTGCCGTTCATTACCCGGTCCGTATTCTCCAGCCTGCCGCATACGCGGTAGCCTTTGCCTGTGCGGCGCATCTCGTCGAAGCAGGGGTGTTTTACCAGGTTGCCGGCGAACAGCATGCGGGTTTGTATCTTGCCGGCCTCCAGGTGGGACACCAACTGCTCCCGGGTAAAGCCAGCTTTCTCTTTTACTGTTATCAAAAAACCGAACCAGCTGGGGTCGGCCTTGGGTGTAGGCTCAGGCAGTATAAGTTTGTGGGAATATTGATCGAGGGCCTTGCGCAGGTATGCCCAGTTCTTGCGGCGCGCCTCGGCGAAGGCCGGGAACTTCTTAAGCTGGGCCAGGCCCACGGCGGCCTGCATCTCGGTGGCTTTCAGATTATAGCCGAAATGGGAATAGACGTATTTATGGTCATAACCCATGGGGAGCTCGCCGAACTGGCGGGTAAAGCGGTTATTGCAGGTATTGTCCTTGCCTGACGGGCACCAGCAGTCGCGGCCCCAGTCCCGAAAGGATTCTATCAGGCGCTTCAGCAGCGTGTCGTTGGTGTAAACCGCGCCGCCCTCGCCCATGGTCATGTGGTGCGGCGGATAAAAGCTGGAGGTGCCTATGTCGCCGAAAGTTCCGGTATATTTCCCGCCGTAGCTGCTGCCCAGCGCGTCACAATTGTCCTCTATCAGCCATAGGTCATGCTTAACGCAGAAAGCTTTTACGGCCTTGATGTTAAAAGGGTTGCCCAGCGTATGGGCCAGCATTACGGCTTTGGTCTTTCGGGAGCGGGCCTTTTCCAGCAGGGAGCAGTTTATGTTGTAGGACGGCAGTTCCACGTCCACAAACACCGGCACCGCGCCGTACTGTATGATGGGTGTAACAGTGGTGGGGAAGCCAGCCGCCACGGTTATAACTTCATCCCCTGTTTTTATCCTCCTGGTACCCAGCTTGGGGGAAGTAAGGGCCATGAAGGCTACAAGGTTGGCCGAGGAGCCTGAATTTACCAGCGAGACGTGCTTAACGCCCAGGTAGGCGCCCAATTGCTTCTCGAACTCTGCGCAATAACGATCAGAAGTCAGCCAGAAGTCCAGCGCGGTGTCAGTCAGGTTCACCATCTCTTTATAGTCGTAAACGCGCCCGCCGTAGTTCACAAAAGTCTCCCCCGCTTTGAAAGCGGGTTTCTTATGGAACTTCTTGTAATAGGCCGCAACCTTTTTAAAGATCTCTTTGCGGGCGGCCAGTTCTTGTTTAGTCATTGGCGGTATATTCCCTTATCTGTTTAAGACACATATCAAGCATGTCTTTTTTTGCGGCGTAGGCGCGGGTCCAGGCTATTGTTTTATCTATGGCCGTCCCTACATGCCAGCGCGGCGTCCAGCCCAGCTCCCGGCGGGCTTTGGAAGAATCCAGTTTAAGATAATGCGCCTCGTGCGGATGTCGTCCTTTGTCTATAACATAACCGGGGGCTTCGGGCCATGCGCTGAACATTCGTTTCGCTATCCACTCCACGTCTTTGGCGTCCCCGGAGTCCGGGCCGAAGTTCCAAGCCTGTGCATAGCGGGGACCGTAAGCATAAAGCAGTTCGGCAAGCCTAAGGTAGCCGCTGAGCGGCTCCAGCACGTGCTGCCAAGGGCGCACGGCGCGCGGGTTGCGGATACGCGCCTTCTCCCCCCTCAGAGCCGCGCGCAAAAGATCGGGGATAAGGCGGTCCGCGGCCCAATCTCCGCCGCCTATAACGTTGCCGGCGCGCGCGGAAGCCAGCGCCACCCCGTGTTTTTTATAGTCGGCCGGGTTGAAAAAAGAATTGCGGTAAGCGGAGGTTACCAGTTCTGAACACCCCTTGCTCGAAGAATAGGGGTCGTAGCCGCCCATGGGCTCGTCCTCGCGGAAGGCCCGGGTGTGCTCGCGGTTCTCGTAGCATTTGTCGGTGGTTACGTTCACCACGGCCCGCACCGAGGGGCAGGCGCGCACGCCTTCGAGCAGGTTCACCACACCCATCACGTTGGTCTCGTAGGTCTCGGCGGGTTCCTTGTAGGACAGGCGCACCAGCGGCTGCGCCGCCATGTGTATGACTATCTCGGGCTTGGCCGCCAGCATGGCGCGCTTAAGCTTGGCCGCGTCGCGCACGTCTCCGATAACTGACTTTATCCTGCGGTCCAGGCCGCAGAGTTCGAAGATGCTGGGCTTGGTGGGCGGCTTCAGTGCGTAGCCGGTCACCTTTGCGCCCAATGCGTCCAGCCAAATGGACAACCACGCGCCCTTGAACCCGGTATGGCCGGTCAGGAATATGCGCTTGCCGTTCCAGGAATTCTTCATTTCCATGATTTCCAGGGAGCCGAGCCGGACTGCCAGAGTTTCTCCAGTTCTGTTTTATCACGCAAAGTGTCCATGCATTTCCAGAACCCGCTGTGCGTATAGGCTGAAAGTTTCCCTTCTGCGGCAAGTTTCTCCAGCGGCCCCCGCTCCCAAATGGTGGCGTCGCCGTCTTTTATATAGTCAAAAACTTCCGGCTCCAATACAAAGAAACCGCCGTTTATCCAGGCGCCGTCGCCATGCGGCTTCTCTTCGAAAGCGCGCACTTTGCCGCTTGCACTCATGTCTATAGCGCCAAAGCGCCCGAGATTTTGTATGGCTGTCATGGTTGCATAACCGCCGCTTTTTTTATGGAAGTCCGCCAGCTTTTTAAGGTCCACATCCGCCACGCCGTCGCCGTAGGTAAGCATGAAGGGCTTGTCGCCGATATACTCCTGTATCCGCTTTATGCGGCCGCCTGTCATGGTGCTTTGCCCGGTGTCCACCAGCGTCACCTTCCAGGGCTCGGCCTTACCATGATGCACTTCCATGCAGTTCTTCTTCATGTCTATGGTCACGTCGGCCTGGTGCAGGAAGTAATTGGCGAAATATTCTTTTATCAGGTAGCCTTTGTAGCCCAGGCAGAGCACAAAGTCGTTGAAGCCGTAATGCGAGTAGATCTTCATGATGTGCCAGAGCATGGGCTTAGTGCCTATCTCGGCCATCGGCTTCGGCTTCAGGTCAGTCTCTTCGCTCAACCTGGTCCCCATCCCGCCCGCAAGTATGACTACTTTCATGTTTTTCTCCAGTTATTTCTTTTTGCCCCGCCCGTAAATGTCGTTGAACCGCACGATGTCGTCTTCGCCCACGTATTCCCCGTTCTGCACCTCTATCATCTCCAGCGGCACCTTGCCGGGGTTCTCCAGGCGGTGGGTGGTGGATTTGGGCACATAGGTGCTTTCGTTCTCGTGCACGATGGAAGCTTTTCTGCCCAGGGTCACTTTAGCCGTGCCCTTTACTATTATCCAATGCTCGCTGCGGTGGTAATGCAGCTGGTGGCTGAGCTTATGGCCGGGCTTCACCACTATGCGTTTGATCTTGTAGCGCGGGCCTTCCTCCAGCACGGTGTAGGAACCCCACGGGCGGTAGGTGGTGGTATGCTCCACCACCTCTTTGCGCTTGCGCTCTTTTAGCATGTCCACCACTTCTTTGACGCGCTGCGCCTGGCCGCGTTTTACGATAAGCAGGGCGTCGGTAGTGTCCACGATTATCAGGTCTTTAAGGCCGATGGTGGAGATAAGGCGTTTTTCGCCCATCACTATGGTCTTCTGGGTGTCCAGGGCCAGCACGTCGCCCACTTTCACGTTGCCTTCAGAATCCGGCTTTATCACCTCGGGCAGGGAATCCCAGGAGCCCACGTCGGACCAGAGGATGTCTATGGGCAGCACCGCGGCCTTCTTCGATCTTTCCATCACCGCGTAGTCTATGGAGATGGAAGGCATGTTCTTGAAATCGGCCAGCATTTTCGCCAGCGTGGCGCCCATCCTGCGGCCGATCTCGGGGGCGTAAGCTTTGAATTCCGCCAGCATGGTGGCGATGGTGAACGAGAACATGCCGGAGTTCCAGTAATAGTTCCCGTCCTTCAGATATTTCTCCGCCGTCTTCAGGTCGGGCTTCTCGGCGAACTTCTCCACCTTGCAGACGCCGCCGTTGCCGGGGGCTTTGCCGCCTTTCTTTATGTAGCCGTAGCCGGTTTCCGGCCGGCTGGGCTTTATGCCGAAGGTCACTATGGCGCCCGCCTTGGCGGCCGTCTCCGCCTGGCGCGCGTACCTGGCGAACTTCTCCACCGGCTGTATGATATGGTCCGACGGGCAGATGAAGATCACCTCGTCCTTGGCGCACTTCAGCTTCTCCTGGCAGTACTTCATTACCAGCGCTATGGCCGGGGCGGTATTGCGGCCCACCGGCTCCAGGATCACGTTATTCTCCATGGCCGGCGAAACGGACCGGAGGTCTTCCTGCACGTGAAAGCGGTAATCCTCGTTGGTGATAACGAAGATGTCGCGCAGCGGCACTACGGCGGCCAGGCGCTCTACCGTTTGGCAGAGCAGGGATTTGCCGCCGTTGAGTTTTATGAACTGTTTGGGCAGCCCGTAGCGTGAAACCGGCCACAGCCGCGTGCCGGAACCGCCGGCCAGGATTATTGCTTTCATAAAGTCACCTTCTTTTTGTCCAGGCGCTTAAATTCCGCGTCCACCATCAGCGCCACCAGGTCCTTAAATTTGGTCTTCGGCCGCCAGCCCAGTTTGGTGCGGGCCTTGGCCGCGTTGCCCACCAGCAGCTCCACGTCCAGCGGGCGGTAGAACTCTTTGGAGACCTCCACCAGGGTTTTGCCGGTGGCGCGGTCCACGCCCTTTTCCTGCAGGCCTTTCCCCTTCCAGGCCAGCTTTATGCCGGCGGCGGCGAAGGCCGTCTCCACGAATTCCCGCACGCTGTGCGTCCGGCCGGTGGCCAGGATATAGTCGCCGGGCTTGGGCTGCTGCAGCATCCGCCACATGCCCTCCACGTATTCTTTCGCGTAGCCCCAGTCCCGGCGGGCGTCCAGGTTGCCCACCGTAACGGTCTCCTGCAGGCCGTGCTTTATGCGGGCGGCCGCGGCGGCCAGCTTGCGGGTGACGAACTCTTCCCCCCGCAGCGGGCTCTCGTGGTTGAAAAGGATGCCGCAGCTGGCGTGCAGGCCGTAGGTCTCGCGGTAATTCACGGTTATCCAGTGGCCGTAAAGCTTGGCCACGCTGTAGGGGCTCTTGGGGTGGAAGGCGGTGCCCTCGGCGCGGGGCGCGCTGCCGGTGCTGCCGAAAAGTTCCGCGGTGGAAGCCTGGAAGAACCTGGCCGCAGGCCGGGCCTTGCGCAGGGCTTCCAGCAGGCGGGCCACGCCCAGGCCGTTTATCTCGGCGGTGAGGATGGGCTGGTCGAAAGAGGTCTGCACGAAGCTCTGCGCGGCGAAATTATAAACCTCGTCGGGTTTTACCTTGGCCACCAGGGCCGTCATGCCTTCCAGGTCCATGATGTCCAGGGGGACCTCTTTTACGCGGCCCTCTATGCCCAGCTCGCGCAGGCGCCACAGGCCGGCGCTGCCGGGGCGGTCCGCGCCGTACACCTGGTAGCCTTTCTGCAGCAGGAAGCGGCTTAAGTAAGCCCCGTCCTGGCCGCGGTTTCCGGTTATCAAAGCTTTTTTCATTCGGTGTTCTTAGCAGTTCTTTACCGCGCCGTAGCCGCCTTTTTTAAGGCAATGCTCGCTCAGCGCCAGTTGAAGGTCGCTGGCGGCCATCTCGCTTACCAGCTGCTGGAAGGAAATTTCCGGTTTCCAGCCCAGCACCTTGTTCGCCTTGGCCGGGTTGCCCAGCAAAGTTTCCACTTCGGCCGGGCGGTAGAATTTGGGGTCCACGCGCACTATCACGTCGCCTTTCTTCACTTTCACTTCTCCGCCCAGCCCGGGCAGGGTTTTCAGCTCTTTCACTATCCCCCGCTCGTTAACGCCCTTGCCCTGCCAGGTCAGGGTTATGCCTATTTCTTTGGCGGCCAGCTCTATGAATTTGCGCACGGTGTACTGCTTGCCGGTGGCTATCACGAAATCCTCGGCCTTTTTCTGCTGCAGTATCAGCCACATGGCGCGCACGTAATCCTTGGCGTGGCCCCAGTCCCGCAGGGAGTTCATGTTGCCCATGTACAGGCAGGCCTGCTCGCCCAGCAGGATGCGGCCCATGGCGCGGGTTATCTTGCGCGTGACGAATTCGTCGCCGCGCACGGGGCTTTCGTGGTTGAACAGGATGCCGCTGCAGGCGAACATATTGTAAGACTCGCGGTAATTAACGGTTATCCAGTAGGCATACATCTTGGCCACGCCGTAAGGGCTGCGCGGGTAGAAGGGGGTTTTTTCGCTCTGCGGGATCTCCTGCACTTTGCCGAACAGCTCGGAGGTGGAGGCTTGGTAGACGCGGGTTTTTTTCTCAAGGCCCAGCAGGCGGATGGCTTCCAGCAGGCGCATGGTGCCCAGCCCGTCGCAGTCGGCGGTGTATTCGGGCTCCTCAAAGCTTACGGCCACGTGGCTTTGCGCGCCCAGGTTATAAATTTCCTCCGGCTTTATCTGCGCTATCAGCCGGGTGAGGTTGGTGGAATCGGTAAGGTCGCCGTAATGCAGTTTCAGGCGGGGATGCTTTAACAGGTGGGCTATGCGCACCGTGTTGACCGAGGCGGCGCGGCGGCGTATGCCGTGCACCTCATACCCTTTGTTCAATAGGAGTTCCGCAAGATAGGAGCCGTCTTGCCCTGTGATGCCGGTAATTAAAGCTTTTTTCATGTTGCCGCCTTATTCTAAGATTGTGGCTGAAAATAGACCCTAATAATATAGATATTATAGCAAAAGGGCAGGGGAGCGGCTTAAAGGCGCAAGGATACGGAGGAAAAGCCCCTATAACGGGGCTCTTCGGGGCCAGGTCTTTATATCGCTATTTTCAGGCCGTCTTTGGCGGCTATGGCGGGTTTGAAAACTTTGCGGGCCAGGCGTAAGGCCATGCTGCGCAGCGCGGGTTTGTGGTAGCGTTCGGCGGAAAAATGGGTAAGCACCAGGCGTTTTGCGTGAGCTTCGGCGGCCAGCCTGCCGGCGGTTTCGGGATTGAAGTGAGGCCAAAGCGGGTTATGCTCGCCGGGCAGATGCGCGCATTCCGTTATCAGCAGGTCCGCTTTGTCGGCGAGTTTAAGGGCGTTGGGGCAATAGCCGGTGTCGGTGCAGTAAGTTACGGTCTTCCCCTCCAGCTCCAGGCGCATGCCCAGCACAGGGTCGGCGTGCACCAGCGGCAGGGTGGTAATTTTGAAAGGGAGCCGGGCGGCCTGCGCCGGCAGCTCCAACAATTTCACCGAGTAAGGAAGTTTTTTTAACGGCACGGTGAACGGGCTGTTTATAAATTTATTCAGCACGCCGCGCGCACCTTTGGGCCCGCAGATGGTGAGGCCTTTTTTAAACCGGAATTTCACCAGCGTGTGCAGCCCTGCTATGTGGTCTATGTGAAAATGACTGAGCAGGATAAAGACCGGCTTTGTTCCGTCGCAATAGTCGCTTAATTTGTACAGGCCGTTGCCGGCGTCCAGGACGATATCGTAATCCCTGGTCTGCAGCAGCGCGCAGACGGTATTGCCCGTCCCGGTATCGTACCAGCCGTTAGTGCCCAGGAAAGTCAGTTTCATTTTGCCGAATAATTCTTCTTGAGCCAGTTGCGGTACGCGCCGGTTTTCACATTGTTCACCCAGGCGGGATTCGCCAGGTACCAGTCCACGGTCCTGCCCAGCCCCTCGGCAAAGCGCACGGACGGCTGCCAGCCCAGTTCTTTTTCTATCTTGCTGAAATCTATGGCGTAGCGGCGGTCGTGCCCGGCGCGGTCTTTCACATAGGTGATCAGGTCGGTGTATTTTTTGCCGCCCAGGGCCTTGTTATAGCGGGCCGGCACGGCGCGCTCCAGGGCGGCGCAGATGCCCTTTACCACGTCGATGTTCTTCATCTCGCAGTTGCCGCCCACGTTGTAGGTTTCCCCCGCGCGGCCTTTGTTGGCTATCTTCCAGATGGCGGCGCAGTGGTCCGCCACGTACAGCCAGTCGCGCACCTGCAGCCCGTCGCCGTACACGGGCAGCGATTTGCCTTCCAGCGCGTTCAGGATGGCCAGCGGGATCAGCTTTTCCGGGAAATGGAAAGGCCCGTAATTATTGGAACAGTTGGAGATGGTGACCGGCAGGCCGTAGGTATGCGCGTAAGCCCGGGCCAGGTGGTCCGAGGACGCCTTGGACGCGGAATAGGGGCTGCGCGGGTCGTAAGGGGTTGTTTCCTTGAACTTGCCCGTGCGGCCCAGGGACCCGTAAACCTCGTCGGTGCTCACATGGTGGAAGCGCACGTCCTTGCGGCCGGCCCAGGCCTGCCTGGCGGTTTCCAGCAGGGCGAAGGTGCCGTGGATATTGGTCTCTATGAAATCCTTGGGGCCGAAGATGGAGCGGTCCACGTGGCTTTCCGCGGCGAAGTGCACTACGAGGGACAGGTCGTATTTTTTGAACAGGCCGCCCAGCAGTTTGAAGTCGCAGATGTCGCCCTTCTGGAAAACATACCGGCCTTTGTATTTGCGCGCTATGTCGGCCAGGTTTTCCGGGTTGCCGGCGTAGGTAAGCTTGTCCAGGTTCACAATGCGGCCTTTAAAGCCGGCTTTCTCGAAAGCGAAGCGGATAAAATTGGAACCGATAAAACCGGCGCCGCCGGTCACAAGGATGGTTTTCATGTTGTTACCTTTCTATAAGATTGGGCTTGCCCGAATACAGGCGCCACGCCGGGCCTTCGGCCAATTTTATCAGCCCGAGTTTGCCGGCCGCGTCTATCTCGCCGAAATACGGGGCCGAAACTATCAGGGCGGCGGCGGGGTTTTCTTTCGCCGCGGCGCGCAGTTCTTCCACGGAATTCACCTGTTTCCACACTTCCCTGTCCGCGTAAAAGAAAAGCCCTTCCTGGAACCGGAAAGCTTTGTCCTTGAACACCATTATCTTTGTGTCCTTCGGAGTTATATTGTTGATGCAGGTATACAGGCCGAAGTACGGCGTGGGGCCGGAATCCGTAGGAATGGGGAACACGCTAAACACCAGCAGCGCCAGCGCGAAGGCGGCCGTCAGCGCGGGGCGGGACTGTTCGTCGCGCAGGTAGCGCGACAGCTTCTGCAGCCCCAACGCGGCGAAAAAAGCCATGGGGATAAAGGCGGGGATCAGGTAGCGAATGTAAAAAGCGCTGCTCACGCCCGTAATGGCCAGGATCACCAGCAGCCAGGTCAGCATCAGGTATTTCAGCCCCGCCGGCCTGTTACCCGCCGGCGTCCATTTCTTTATCAGCGCTATGCCCAGCAGCGTCAGCGGCATCAGGTAAAAAATGCCGAAGGATTTTATGAACGGCGTGTAGAAGGTATTATGCTTGCCCGGTATGCCGCGGTTGGCCAGCGGGCCGATGCCGGACTGGGAAGAAAGGAATTCCGCGCCGTTGACGTAGTACTGCGGCAGCACCCAGGCGGCCATCAGCCCCAGGCCCGCCAGCGCGCCCAGCAGCATCCATTTATTGAACAGGCGCAGCGGCCTGCCCGTAACGGTGTAGTACGCCGGCAGCGCCGCCAGGATATAAAGCCCCTGCACGCCCTTGAAATAATAGCCGAGGGCGGCGCTGATGCCGCAAAGCAGCAGGTAGCGCGGCTTGTCCTCGAAGTCCGCCTTTACGGCGGCCCACATGCCCAGCGCCAGCGCGAAGGCCACCGGCATGTCCAGCATGGCGCGGCGGCTGTACTTGGCGAAGAAGGTGCTGGAGCAAAGGATCAGCACCGTCAGCAGGGCGGTCTGCCGGTCCCAGGCGGTGCGCACCATTTTATAAGCCAGCACCAGCGTGAGGAAAGCGGTTAAAGCGCCCGGGAAGCGGGCCCAGTAGTCGGAAACGGAAAAGAGCTTGAAGACCACGGCCTCCATCCAGAAATACAGCGGCGGCTTCAGGAAACTCTTAAGGCTGCCGGCGTGCATGGTGAACCAGTCGCCGGTGAACAGGATGGATTTGCCCATGGCCGCATGGGTGATGTCGTCCATTTCGGACAGGGTCATATCCCCCAGCCTGAAGAAACAGAACAGCAGCAGGCAGGCGTACAAAGCCGTATCGCCGGAGAAGAAAGAACGCCAGTCCCGGGCTTTCCCTTGCTCCGTCATGCGGCCCTCTTGAAAAGCTCTAGCTTGGCCAGGCCGCTTTTCTGTACCAGGAACTGCGCCAGGATCACCAGGGTGTGCAGGCCGTACTTCAGGCTGCGGCTGAAATTTATCGACGAGGCCTCCTCGAAATACTTGGTCTCCACCGGGATGTCCCCCATCCGGTAGCCGAAGTAAGAGGCCTGCACCAGGAACTGCATGTCGAAGGCGAAGTCGTCGGTGTTGTGCTCCCAGGGAATGCCTTCCAGCACCTTGCGGGAATAGGCGCGCATGCCGCTATGCCATTCGCCCAGGTTCTCGCCGGTGGCCACGTTGCACAGCAGGGAAAGAAAGCGGTTGGAGAGGTATTTGTAGAACGGCATGCCCCCCGCCAGCGTCTCGCGGCGGGTGCGGATGCGGTTGCCCAGCATCATGTCGCAGATATTGTTGCCGATCACGCCGGCCAGGTGCGGGATCACCTTGGGGTTATACTGGTAGTCCGGGTGCAGCATCACCACTATGTCGGCGCCGGCCTTAAGGGCTTCGCGGTAGCAGGTCTTCTGGTTGCCGCCGTAGCCTTTGTTCTCCAGGTGCGGGATCACGGTAATGCCGAAATTCTTCGCCACTTCCACGGTCTTGTCCGTGGAGCAGTCGTCCACCAGGATGACGTTGTTGCGGTATTCTTCCGGGATATCGGCCAGCGTGGCCGCCAGGGTTTTCTCGGCGTTGTAGGCGGGCAGGACTATCATCACTTTAGGCATTTGGTCTCCTTGATAAAAGCGCGCACGGCCTCTTCCCAGGCGGGAATAGTTATTCCCAGCTCCCGGCAAAGGGCCTCATTGGACATGGCGGAAAAGCGCGGGCGCCGCGCCGCCAGGTTAAAATCGGACATTTTGGCCGGCTGCACTTCTTTGTCCAACCCGTACTCTTTTAAAATTAGTTTGGCCCAGTCGTAGCGCGAGCAGCTGCCGGTATTGGTTAAATTCCAGGTGCCGGTAAGGCCGCGCTTCAAGGCTTCCAGGGTGACGTTCACGATGTCTTCGGTGGAAGTGGGCCCGGCCACCTCGTCGGCGGCCACGCGCAGCGGGCCGGCATTGGCCGCCCAGCCTTTGACCTTATGGATGAAGTTCTGCGCGCCCTGCCCGAAGACCCAGCTGAGCCGCAGCACCAGGCTGCCGGGGGCCTGCAGCGCGTACTCCTCGCCTTTCAGTTTGGAGTGCCCGTAATTGCTGAGGGGGCTGGGCTTGTCCGTCTCGGTGTAGGGTGAAGATTTCTCTCCGTCGAAGATGTAGCTGGTGCCGTAATGCACCAAAGTGGCTTCCAGTTTGCGCGCGGCCAGCGCCAGCAGGCGCGGGCCCTCGGCGTTTACAGCAAAAGCGGCGGCGCTGTCCGTCTCGGCTTTGTCCACCAGGTTGTAGGCCGCGCAGTTCAGGATCAGGGCGGGGCGGTACGGCATTATGGCGGCCATCACCGCGTTGCCGTCGGAGATATCCAGCGTGTCCAGGTCTGCCGCGGCGTAGTCCCAGCCGTTGGCCTGGAAGCGGCGCACGAAGGCGGCACCCAGCTGGCCTTTTGAGCCGGTGATGAAGACGCGCATCAGAGTTTGGCGTCCTTAAGGCGCGGCAGGGCGCGGTCCTTGGCCGACAGCAGCGGGTCCTTTACGCCCCAGTCTATGCCGATCTCCGGGTCGTTCCAGCTGATGCCGGCGTCGCATTCCGGGGCGTAATAGGCGGTGCACTTGTAAATTATTTCAGCCGTGTCGCTCAGCACCACAAAGCCGTGGGCGAAGCCCGGCGGGAGGTAGAGCAGGTGCGCGTTGGCGGCGCTGAGCTCGGCGGCGGCCCAGCGGCCGAAGGTCGGGGAGCCGGGGCGGATGTCCACGCCCACGTCCAGGATGGCGCCCGCGATGCAGCGCACCAGCTTGCCCTGCGCGTGCGGGGTGCGCTGGTAGTGCAGGCCGCGCAGCACCCCTTTGACCGACCTGGAAAGGTTATCCTGCACGAACTCTTCGGTTATGCCGGCCTTTACGAAATCGCTTTTCTTGTAGTTCTCCACGAAAAAACCGCGCTCGTCGGGGAAAATGCGGGATTTAACCAGCACCAGCCCGTCCACTTTCAGTTTTTCGAATTCAAAAGGCATGTCTTCTCCGGGAAGTAAAATATTACTTTGCGTCCTCGCTGGCAACTTTGCGCAGGTACTGGCCGTAGCTGTTCTTGTTCAGGCCGTCGGCCAGGCGCAGCAGCTGCTCTTTGCTGATATAGCCCATGCTGTAGGCTATTTCCTCGATGCAGGCTATCTTAAGGCCCTGCCGGCTTTCCACGGTGGCTATGAATTCGCCGGCTTCCAGCAGGCTTTCGAAGGTGCCGGTGTCCAGCCAGGCATAGCCCCGGCCCAGCAGCTCCACTTTGAGGGCGCCGCGCTTAAGGTATTCTTTGTTCACGTCGGTGATCTCAAGCTCGCCGCGGGCGGAGGGCTTTATGGCTTTGGAGGTCTTTACCACGTCGTTGGGATAGAAATATAAGCCGGTCACCGCGTAATTGGATTTGGGCTTGGCGGGTTTTTCCTCTATGGACAGCGCGTGCCCGGCCTTGTCGAAGTCCACCACGCCGTAGCGCTCCGGGTCGTTCACGTAATAGCCGAACACGGTGGCGTTCTTGTCCTTGGCGGCCGCTACGGCCTTCTGGAAGGCCTCGGGCAGGCCGTGGCCGTAGAAAATATTGTCGCCCAGCACCAGGCAGGCGTCGTCGGAACCTATGAAGTCCTCTCCTATCAGGAAAGCCTCGGCTATGCCGTTGGGCGCGGCCTGTTCTTTGTAGGTAAGCTTAAGGCCCCAGGCGGAGCCGTCGGCAAAGATATCTTTAAAACGCGGCAGGTCCTTGGGGGTGGAAATTATGAGTATTTCCTTTATGCCGGCCAGCATCAGGGCCGACAGCGGGTAATAGATCATGGGCTTGTCGTAGATGGGCAGCAGCTGTTTGCACACAGCACTGGTAATAGGATAAAGCCTGGTGCCGGAACCGCCCGCAAGAATAATTCCTTTCATAGTTCTCCTCTACGCTGTAATTACTTCACGATGTCTTTAAGGAACGGCAGCGCCTTGTCCTTCTCGGACAGGATCGGGCTTTTAGTGGGCCATTTTATCTTAAGGTCCGGGTCGTTCCAGCGCAAGCCGGCGGCGTGGCCGGCATTGTACTCCTTGGAGCACTTGTATATTACTTCCGTCCCGTCATTGATGATATAAAAACCGTGGGCGAAACCGGCCGGCACGTAGAGCATCAGCCCGTTGGCGTCGGAAAGCTCTATGGCGAAAGTGTGCCCGAAAGTCCTGGAGCCGGGGCGCAGGTCGGCCACGGCTTCGAACATGCTGCCGCGGCCGCAGCGCACCAGCTTGGCCTGCCCGTAAGGCGCGCGCTGGTAATGCAGCCCGCGCAGCACGCCCCTGCGGGAGATAGAGCGATTCTCCTGCACAAAAACGTCTTTTATGCCCGCTTTGAGGAACTCGGAGGCCTTATAGCTTTCGCTGTAAGAACCCCGCTCGTCGCTGCCCACCTCGGGTTCTACTATCACAAGCCCCGGTATTTTAGTTTTGGTAAAAACGAATTTCATAAATTTATTCCGCCGATCATTTCCGCATCCTGATAACTTTAACTTTATGCCAGTCCCAGGCGTGCTTTATTATGGTCTCCAGGGAGGCGTACTGCGGCCGCCAGCCCAGCGCCTTGCGGGCCCTGGCGGCGGACGCCACCAGCGCGGCGGGGTCCCCGGCGCGGCGCGGAGCCATCTGAACCTTGATCTTTTTACCTGTTACTTTCTCAACCGTTTTTATGACTTTCAGTACGGAAAAACCTTTGCCGTTGCCCAGGTTAAAGCCGCCGCTTTGCCCCCCCTGCTGCAGGTAGCGCAGCGCCAGCAGGTGGGCCAGGGCCAGGTCCGCCACGTGCACGTAGTCGCGCACGCAGGTGCCGTCCGGGGTCTTATAGCTGCTGCCGAAAACCTTTATCTCGCGGCGCAGCCCGGCGGCGGCGTCCAGCACCAGGGGGATCAAATGCGTTTCCGGCTCGTGCGCCTCGCCTATCTCGCCGGCGGGGTCCGCGCCGGCCGCGTTAAAGTAGCGCAGCGCGGCGTATTTCAGGCCGTAGGCCGCGGCGTAGTCCGCCATTATCTGCTCCATCATCAGCTTGGTGCGGCCGTAAGGGTTCACCGGGCTGAGCGGCAAAGTTTCGCGCATGGGCAGCGCCCGGGGCGCGCCGTAAACCGCGCAGGACGACGAGAAAACAAGATGCTTAACCCCGGCGGCGCGCATGGCGTCCAGCAGGTTAAGGGTATTGGCCACGTTATTGCGGTAGTACTTGGCGGGGTCCGTCACGCTCTCGCCCACGTAGGCGTGCGCGGCAAAATGCATTACGGCGTCAAAACGGTATTTCTTGAAACAGCGGGCCAGGTCGGCCGGGTCGGCCAGGCTGCCCTTAAAGAATTCCCCCCAGCGCGCCAGGGAGCGGTGCCCGGTTGAAAGATCGTCAAAAACCACGGTTTTCAGGCCGCGGTCAGCCAGCAGTTTATTGGTCTGGGCGCCGATATAACCGGCCCCGCCCACTACAAGCACCCTATTCATAACTATATGATAACAATTTTAAAGGAGGGCTCTCTATAACCGCGGCACGCGGTTAAACTTTAAGGATGGGCGCCGCGGAAATCAGCTTTTGATACCCCTCAGGGTATTTAACCGCAAAAACCGGCATAACCTTCTTCAGCTTGCCCAGCCAGAATTGCCCGCGGGCCGCTATGGCCTCATAGGCCAGCAGGATGTCCCCCGGCCGGTCTTCAGCCAGCACGGAAAACAAGGCGGAAGCCTGTGAAAGGTCTTTGGCGGCTTTGACCTGCAGCGCAGCGGCGCGCTCGCGGCTTATGATCAGCTTATGAAAGGCGAACCTGGCCGGGTTGGGCAGGTTAACCAGAACCCCTTCGCTGTTGACCACGGCGGCTCTCTCTGGGGCTTCCAACAGGTAATCAAGGAAAGGCAGCGGCTGGGCGGCGGTATTAAGCGCGGCGATAAACACCGGCTTAAGCGCCTCTTTCGCTCCCGGGGTAAGGATATCCACCGTAAGCGTACTGCCGCGCACCTTAAAGGACGTGGAGGGATTTTTGTGGTCAAGCTGCGGCACCGGCAGGAACCCGAGCCGCAGGTTTTCAAGCGCCGCGGGCACGTCGGCCTTGCCTCCTGGCAGGGCGATATTTATATTCTTCGAGGCGGCTATGTCTATATCCTGGGTTTTCGCCGCGGCCTCCCAGTTCACGCCCAGCATATTCCCCATGGCGGAAAACGCATGCGTGCCCACCAGAACTCCGCCGAGCCGGAACACTCCCCCTGCCGCCAGCGCCGCCAGCACCCTGGCGTGCGCTGCGTCGGCGTGCAGGCCGCCGCCGGCCCGTATCTGCGCGCAAAGCTTCTTCACGCGGTCCAGGTCCGGCTTTAAAAAGACTTTCTCTGCCTTGAATTTAGCCGCCAGGGCGTCAAGCGCGGGCGACTTGCGGCCCAGGTAGATCTGCCGCTGGGCGCCATTAAGCCCGAAGATCTGGAAATAATAATAGCACTCGCCTTTCACTTCTTTGGTCGTGAAAGATCCCTTTAACGCCCCGATAGAGTGCCGGGCGTCAAGCGCGGTCAACTGGTCCAGCAGTTCCGCGTAAAGCGTGCTTGTTTCGGGTGAAAGCCTGCGCATTATCCCTCCATGGAATAGTTATACGTATATTATACACACTCTACGTATAACTTCAAGCCCCCCACTCAAAATAAAGTAGCCTGTCCCCATTTATTTAACGGGCTGCAGTTCGGATGGCGCGGAAGGCGGTTTGCGGGCGGCCTGGCGTTTGCGGCGCAGGGACTGTTCGCTCTGGAAGACCCGCCGCACGGTCTTCAGCAATATGGACAGGTCCAGCGCGAAAGACAGGTTCTTAATGTAATACAGGTCGTAACAAAGTTTTTCAAAGGTGTCGTCCTCGCTGTCGGTAGCGGAGGAATTTATCTGCGCCCAGCCGGTAAGGCCCGGCTTTACCAGGGTGCGCATGTGGTAGTCCGGCAGGTCCCAGGCCTGCTTTTCGCCCACCCAGGTGGGCCGCGGCCCCACCAGCGCCATCTCGCCCGTTAACACGTTCCAGAACTGCGGCAGTTCATCCACGCGGAATTTGCGCAGCAATTTCCCCACCCTGGTAACGCGCGGGTCGGCCTGTGCGGTATTCCACAGGTAGCCGGCGCTGTCGGCGCCCACTTTCATGGTGCGGAACTTCCAAAGCCGGAAAGTGCGTTTAAGGTAGCCTACGCGCGGCTGGGAATAAAAAACCGGACCGCCGTCTTCCAGCTTTATGGCCAGCGCTATCAGCGGCAGCAAAGGTGAAAGCAGGATAACGCCGAGCCCCGCCAGCAGGAAACCGTTGAAGTTCTTTATCCAGATGTAAAAAGTATTCCTGCGGTGCAGCACGTGCTCCAGCATCCACGCGTTCTTGTTGGTGGTGAAAGGCGCCACTTTTTTATGCAATTCCTCGTAGAAATCCGTATAGGTCCACACCGGCACGGCGTTGTCCACGGCCGCGGAGAGCACCTGCTGGTTAGCGGGGTCCGTGCCTATCTGTTCCTGGTCCACCACAATAAGGTCGGCCATATCGCGCAGGGATTTCCCGCCGGCCACCCCGCCCCAGCCCAAAACAGCCTCGCGCTTAACTACCTTAAACCGGTTGTACCGGTGGCTTTGCAGATCGTCCATCAACTGGCCGATGATCTCGTTATTGCCCAGAAAAAGAGTTTTAGTGGCGAACATGGGAGTGGCTATAATGCTCATCCACAGGCGCCGCCAGTAAATACCGGCTATCAGCGTTATCAGCAAGGTCAGGAAAAGGTAGGTTTTAGGGGAAGCAAAAAAAGTTCCCGAGAAATAATAGATGAAAACCGAGGCGGTAAACGTGTACAGGAAGGCCAGCAAACTCTCGCCGATGATCCCCGGCAGGTCGCGTATCTGGCGGAAGTCATACAAACCCAGTATGCCGTTCACGCCTAGGTAAACAGGGAGCACAAAAGAAAAGAACACTACATGCTCTAAATAATAATGCGGCGAGAACAGCGCCGGCCTTCTTATGGCCAAGGCGGCGGCCAAAGCAAAAAAGAAAATGGCGATATCGCCCAGAACAAGAAAAACCTTATAGACACTAACGCGCATAGGTCTATTTTACTATTTACGGGGTTCTAATTGGTGTAACACAGGTCACACCGCTATCAAGGGAGGGCTTACCGCGGCCTGTCGGAGAACTGTTTCAATTTATGCAGCGGTTTACAGATAAAAGTAAGCGGATTTGCCGGCAGGCCATTATGCCGCCACGCCCGGTAATTTTCAATAAGCATTTTAGGGGTGTTCAGCAAGCCGGCCCGGCTTGTCCCCCCGCAGCGCATTTTAACCAGCACTTCGGGCAGATAAGAACAGGACACCTTATGGCGATAAAGCATGCGCAGCATCAGCTCATAGTCGGCAGCCAGCGGAAAGTCCAGGTTATACAGGCCGTGCTGTTCGTAAACTGACCGCTTCAGGAAGAAAGCGGGGTGAGGCGGCATCCAGCCGCCCTTAAACCGCTCCGGGGCATAAGCGCCCGAATGCCAGTAGCGCACTATCTTCTCCGGGTTGGCCCTTTCCACATAAACCAGGTCCCCGTAGCAGCTGTCCGTGCCGCTCCTGGCCATAAATTCCGCCACTTTGGCCAAAGCAGCAGGTTCGGAATAGATATCGTCGGAATGCATAATCCCGATAACATCCCCGGTAGCCAGCCTTATCCCCTTGTTTAAAGCGTCGTAGATCCCCTTATCCGGCCCGGTTATAAGGTTGCTGACCCTTTTGCCATGCGCCTTAACAATATCCAGCGTATTATCCCTGGAGCCGCCGTCCACAACAATATGCTCCAGCTCCGCATAAGTCTGCGCCGAAACGGAGTCCAGCGTATCTGCCAGGGTGGCGGCAGAGTTATAACAGGCGGTGATTACCGAGATTTTCATGTCTTAGTTTTAGGCGAGAGAGCTACACTCGAGGCCTTAAGGGAATCAATAAGCCACGCATAGCTCTCATCCCAGTTCTTATTCGACCATATATTCTCATAGGAAGCCCGGGCATTAGAGGATAGCATCTCAAAATTATCCCGGACAAATTCCATCGCTTTCAGCAAATCGTCGTTTGAATACGCTGTGGGCAGTATATAACCATTAATACCATGTTGAATATGCTGAGTAAACCCGGGGGAGTTTGGGGCAATTACAGGCGTGCTGTTCATATAACAAACAGGGATTACCCCGCTTTGTGTAATATCAGCGTCAAGCCTAAGCACGGCATAGCTTTGAGAAACAATTTCGCTTATTTCAGGATCTGATATGATTTTTTTATTAATAATTTTCAGATATGGCAAAGCCGCTTCGTCTACGTGCCTTATAAAACCATGGATATTGCTGGAACTTATAATAGCGAAACCAATGTTCTTTTTCCGGCGAACGGTATAATTAACCAATGAGACAAACTTATCATGTCCAGTAGCATTATGAGCAGTTCCGACAATGCTGAAATATTTCCTTGGCGCAGCTGTTTGCGGTACTTGATCCGGAATCATCAGCGGGGCGATCACATTCAGATTCGTATACCAAGGAAAGCGCTTTTTAAGAAGATGGGATGAATATACAGAAGGAGAAATCACAATATCCATTTTTCTCAGGGTCAAAGCCTGGATCCATTCCGTAATCTGGTAAAAAACGTATTTAGCCCAACCATAAACCCTTTTGTCCTGCTTGTACGGATCGTGTAAAAAAAGAGCACTTTTACAATCAGGGAATTCTCTTTTTAATTTTCCTGCAAGAAGCGGATTAAGAGGATGTGGATTGTAAAAAAGAAGGAATAAGGGAGGTTTTACAGAGAACAATGTGAAAATATTTTTAAAACTCACGTTCTGAAGAGTTTCCAACATCAGGCCAAAAACCCCTTTGCCTGTTTTTATATATACAGTCCCAGGCATCTCTTCCCCAAGAGCCGCGTATTTATCGGCCAAAAGATAGGCGACATCAAACCCATGTTTGCGGATATTTTCCCCGATAAGTTGAAATTCCTTTTTCAATCCTGGGGCGAATTTCAATGAAACGATGTAAACGGCATGAATACGAGCCATAAGCTAATCCATCTCTTTAATTCTTTTGAATAATCGCCATATAACTTTCTCCTTTATCCCATGGGAAGAAACCCCACACCGCCATGGGGATATGGTTTAAAAGAGAAAATGGGAATACCTGCAAAATTTTAAAGCCTGTAAGCCCTGTCGTTCCATCTTGAATTACATTAAAACCGGCTTTTTTAAAGATATTGCGCCACTCGGCTGGGGATTTTAATGATATATGATCATAGCGAATTCCTTGCCATTTTTTCGCCAATACTTTAGAACAAATTCCCTCAGGGTTGGGCGTGGAAATTAAGAGTATCCCCTTAGGGCCCAAAACACGGTTAACCTCCCTTAAGAACGACATAGGTGTCTCCAGATGCTCAATAACCTGCAGGGAACTGACAACATTAAAAGATGAGTCAGGAAAAGGTAGGGAATGCCCGTCGTGGTGGACAAGTGTTGTTCTTGTTAAGTGCCTTGACGAGAAGTCGATCAGAGATTTATCTGAATCAAGACCACAAAGATCTGCCTTCGGAAACCATTTCTCTATATAACGCAAAAAATAGCCAGGCCCAGAACCTACGTCCAGGAATTTGAATTGTGACTTTACGTTAAACTCGCCATATTTTTCAAGGCATTCACCCCAAACCCTATACGCAAAGCCACGCTTTACAAATGTTAAATAGTCCCCAATTCGGCTTTTGGGCAGATATGGAGAAGAAGACTCTATTCCCATTGCAATTCCTTGGTTTGGGTGCCTGAGATGATATCTTCATACGCTTTCGCCATAAGAGCGGCAACATTATTAATGTCGTATCGGGTTTCTGCACAAGCCCTTGCATGGGCAGATATGGTTCTGAGTAAATCCCGATCTTGAGATACTTTTCCAAGCAATACCGAAATCTCTTCAGAATTCTGTTCTACAATAAATCCAGCTTTATCCTGTTCCACCTCGCGCCAAATACCGACATTTTTAGTGATAAGAACAGGTAAGCCAAAGGACATTGCCTCCACTGCGACCATACTAAAGTTTTCCCCATAACTCGGCAGGACAAAAAGGTTAGAACTGGAATAATAGTCCGATATGCCTGCAGCTGTGACGGGATTAACCCAAATTATTCGATTCTGTATTCCCGCTGAAATTCTTTTTAGATATCCTGCGTACGCCAAGTCATCAGAATAACCAACAAGAAGAAGAACCAATTTCTCCAACCCCTGGCGAGACATAGCTTTGATTACAAAATCCAATCCCTTCTGCCGGTGTATCCGGCCGGCATATAGAAGGACAAATTTATCTAATCCTATCCCCATCTTCTCCCTAATATTCAGTCCGTTAACTTGGGAATTAACGCCATTGGGCACCACAAAGCCCGGCACATTACGTAACTTGCCAATGATAGGGACTGTTAACCGCCGCTCTTCTGCGCATGTGTAATGAATAGCAGAGGCGTACCTGAAAGTTTGCTTGCCGAACAAGTTCCAATAAATCTTCTTCTTAAGAGTTTTCTGTGTCAGCGTCCACGGGTTAAGGCTGCCATGCAAACTAATCAGATAAGGGACCTTAAAATTACAACAAAACCGCGCGACATCAACTTGCATCCATTGCCAAACGGCGGAAACATGCACCACATCAAAATCCCGCACTGTAGCTAGAATCTTTTTAGAAAGCGTCCTGGAATAGAAGTTACCGCTTCTACCGAGACTGGAGCGAAAATAATAGACTTTCACACCGCCGACATTAACCTCTGCGTTAAGCGGGACATCAAGTTGCCCCCCTTTACCATCAGCGTTGGTTGTATATACAGTGACATCAACGCCCTTACTGGCCAGAGCGCGACAAAGGTTTGCGGTAGCAGTGACAGTACCACCGAATGCCCAGGCAGGTTCATATGATGGGATTACATGGAGAATCTTCATTGCTTTGCAGACTCTTTTTCCTGCAAAAGATCCAACACGATAGCTTCGATATGCGCTACTGCTTCTTCAGGAGGAACAGAGGTTTGAATAACATATGTGCGGGCGAATTTATCGATCATATTGTCACATATTTTCTGCTGTCTTTCTATTTCAGACACCGATAATTCTGGTTTCCGTTTGTGGATTAATTCCGGATCACTTTTTAGATAAATAACCGCATCTGGCCTAGGTAGTAGTTTAGCAATACTAAAAATAATAAACCTCGGGCAGTTAAGAAATTGTTTTAGAAGGAGGTAGTCATAAAAATAACGATCAAAAATCATCAACCCACCATAATATCTAGTCTTCCATACAAGGAGATGACCTAAAAAATGGTTAAAACCATAGTATAAAGGATAAATTGTCGCCCGAAATAGATTAAAAGGCGAAGGGCTTACTGGCAGGGGAGATGACTTAATATTACTCCCCCTCCAAAACAGAAACCTCTTTAATTCCGGCAGATAGGGAAAATGGGCATGGAAATATGTTTTTTTTTGGAAAAAACGCTTTATTTCAGAATTAATAAGCGAATTAGCTAATGTTGTTTTCCCTGAACCATCTGGACCAATGAATACCAGGAAAAGCCCTGTCTTTGGAGAAAACAATCGTTTAAATAGTCCCGCAACATACAAAGACAAATACCTGTAAAAGCTCCGGCACTGTAAAAAAGCAGCTCTAAGAAATAACATTAGCCTTAAATGTGCACAGTTTTGTTCCAATCTTTTCCAATTAGCTGTCTGAGCGGAATTCAAAAGCATATAGGAGATGCCTTCTCCGAATGGTTTTCGTAATACCGCCAAGAATGAACTGGGGTCCGCATTCGAGTAGTCGGTAATGCTCTGTTTATACTTCTCCTGGACTGTTGAGTGGTATAAAAGATTCTTCAAAAGCATTGTTGCTGCCTGTACACCTTTATGTGGGATATAAAAACCATTCGGATGGAGCTCAATATTTCTCAAGATTTGGCTTTCATCCACATAAACAAGCCCTTTCCAATAAATAAAAGTCCAACAATCCAAATGAATTGTCTCAATTGTGCGGCTGACGCGAGCCAGGAAATAGTTCCCTTCCCCTTTGAAACTTAGCCGCGGGGAATAATTAACGACCCGCCACTCCAACTCTTTCGCTAATAGATAAACAGCCTCTGCAAATCTTTGTTGTTCCCCATCTTTAACCCAGATATCGATGTCATTCCCGATTTCTATCGGGAGTTGCTCATAATTTCTAAGGACACAATACCCGATCTGTTCCCTGTTAAGAATCGCAAATAAATGCGACAAATAATCCACAGACGCAGAAGATCGGGTCATAAATTAATTGCCGCCAGATATTGTTTGGCGACTACAGACGAATTAAAAGAATACTTTTGGATTTGCGCAAACACTCGCAAGTGCTCTCTTTGGATATTCTCTACTAAAGTATTCTGAAGAAGGCCTACGGCAGATTGGACAAAATTAACCGGTGAAAGCAGGAAGTCACTCTCGCCATAAATATCCGGTATATTCCCATAAGGTTTCGTCAACACTGCACACAAAGATGCCATGGATTCCAGCAACAACAAGGGGGTATCAATAGTACTGCTTAATCGCTGGTAAGGCTGAATAAACACATCAGTATCCGCAAGAACATCCCTAACAAATTGTTCGGTTTCAAGAGAATACCTGTTACGGTCAACTGCGACATATTTTATCATGCGTTGTTTAGCAAGTTGTTCGTGAATCACCCTGGACTGTGACTCCCTTTCGCAGCGAATTCCGTAGATACAGCACTCATATTTAGGGGAATCACGCAAAGCCTCAAATATTCTTATCGCCTCATCTATTCCCTTACCAGCATCTATGCGCCCCAAAAAAGTCAATCTGATCCTTTCGCCCATCAATTTATTGGCTGGTGGCAAAAAATAATCTTCCGGGACTGGTGGCAGGATATGAACAACATTTTTATTGTGTTTCCCCACATAATCGTACTGACGCTTCGAAATACAAATAAGTTTCCCGTTATATGGTGATATTCTTGCCTCATAAAAATAGGCTTTTCTCTTCAGCCAAGAATCCGGCCAATTGAAATAAACAAAATGGAACTTTATATGTAGTCTGTTCGTATATCTAAAAAAAGCCCATTTCGTCCTATCTAGCGCCTCGACATATAAGGCTGTAACATGACGATACCCAGACGACAGTAATCGTAATGCCTCGGATAATGTTTTGACATACAAAACACGAAAGCCTGGCCGCACAGCCTCCATGGATGTTAATGGCGCATTGTAGACAACCCAGTCGACATCAACCCCAAGATCAACAACTGCAGAGGAAAGACGCCTGGCAAACGACTCAGTTCCCCCAATTCGGGAATATTCCAGGGCGGCGTAAGAGGCAAAGAAAGCTATTTTCATTTTACAGGGAACACTTCCTGCCAAGACTTACCATTGTTTTTTTTGAGGTCAATCCATCCGCGCAAATAATCCAAACGCACCATTCTGTATATTTTATGAAGAACCCGGAGGAGCAGAATCAAACGCCAATTGACCCTTGGGAGATAACGGATACGCGTTATAGTCGTTTCAGGATTCTCAAAGGCTTTTTTGGCACCAGCTCGGAATGTTCCAGTTTTTGAAAGCGTATGCATCCGAAATGCACCGAGGTAGTCATCTATATGACAAACCTCTGCATTTGCTAAACAGAATTTATGCCAAAGATCTATATCCATTGAGTAGTGAAGCGAAATATCAAGCCCTCCCACTTTCTCAAAAAGTTTTTTTTTAAAAAAGACCGCGGGAGCTGTAAAAACGCCAACCCCATATTTTAAAAAAGACCAGTTTTGCTTCGGGGTTCGAATACATCGTGTAATATGGTCTGTTTCATCTATATATACAGTGTTGGCAGTTATAATATCAACCTTTGGGTATCTCCCACTACAATCAGCAACCTTAACAAGGGCATCCGCAAAAAGTACGTCATCTGCGTTAACCCAGCACAGCCAATCCCCAGATGCTTTAGCAAAGCCCCTATTTATGGCATCACTTTGCCCCTTATCAGCACAACTCTCCCAGTAAGACAAATGGTCCTTATGTTTTTCAATTATTGAAACCGTCTCATCTTTGCTTGCACCATCCATAATAATATATTCAAAATTGCAGTATCTCTGATTAAGAACTGCTTCAATAGTGCGGGAGATAAATTTCCCTTGATTAAAAGAAGGGGTTACAAGACTAATCTTAGTCAACTGCATATTTTTTTGTTTCCCTGGCTTGGCTATTAATCTGGGATGATACGCCCCACAAGGCACCATATATCAATCCTGTGACATGAGAGGCTGGAGATGTATTCAACATGCTCCCGAACATATTTAACACATCACCTAATGCCACTGCAACCGCAAGCAACGCAATCCTGTTTACATACACAGATGGGTTCATGGACAAAAGGCGTTTGGATCGTAGCATTGTGAAGAGAGGCAGAAATATTAGATATAAAGAAAATCCGATTAAGCCAAAATGAGCTAAATAACTAGAAACAGCCACATGGTCTAATGCCCCTATAACAAAATAATTACTTGAAGTATCCCCACCCTCCCGAAACACCTCTGTAAACTCAGGTGGATAGCTAGTTCCAACACCGATAAACAAAGGGGATTTAAGCCAAAGCCCCATTTCTGTTTGTATCCCTAACCAACGGGTGAGATAAGATCGTGTACGGGAACCATCATCTGTTAAAGACTCGATCCTTCCCCCAACAATGTCGGATAATGACCAATTTTTATACAAACCATTAGAGATCAACAATACTAGAAAACCTATGACAACAATCTTTATCATAGTTTTATGAAACTTCACATGTTCTCTAAATAGAAAAGCGAAAGCAATAATTGTGACGACAAAAACAAGATAAAGTTGTCGTGTTTGGGCCATGATAAAACTGATAGCGATTAATATTAGTCCAAAATAGTACATATTGGACATTAATCTGCTATTTCCCACACTTTTTGAGAATAGTGCAACAATCAGTAAAAAATACCCGCCATTCATTACATATGATATTGTACGGAGTTCAGCAGCGCCCATGCGCCCCATAGACGTAACCCCAGCTAAAAACGCCATATGCTGCATAGCCGCAAAAAATGCACCCAAAAAAAGTGCCCAATAAAAATATTTAGCCCGCGCCTCAGAACGCACAATATTATTGGATGCCAGGAAAGCTAATGGGAAGATACAAACAGACCATATTGAGCGCATAACATAAGGCTCTAAGCCATAGGACACAATCGACTGCAATGACGCCACAAAAATTACAGCCACAACGCATAAAAGAATTCTAGGTAAAGTAATCGCTTTTTTATTATAAAAAGACTGTGAAAGTATAGACAGAAAAGATATCCATAGCAATAAATCTGCAAGGTTTAAATATGGGCCAAAAACATCAGTCCGAGTAAACACAGCTGCATGGAAATTTTTAGCAGCAAGCCCAAACACGGAAAAGATAAAAGCATAAAATGGTCGCAGAAAAATAAGAATACCGCCTACAACCAAAACACCATAAAATAAACTAATAGGATAACCTTTATCCGGAAATTGTTGGTATAAGAAATCCATAGTCAGCTAAATCCCAAACTGCACCAAGTTTGCATTATCGCCCACTTGAGAAGACTAACAATATTTAATCTATCGCTAATAACTATTTCTTACGTGCAACAACGACAATATTAACAGCTTCTGGCTGAGCAATACGTAGAATAACAAAGCCATTTGCTTCAAGCAATTTATACAGCTTAGAAGGCACTATTTGGTTCAAATGCTGATTTTGAATGTTTCCGATATCACCGTAGAACCAGTGAATAAGTCCAAAGATATCTCGATGCATCCATTTATCCGCTGGAGAACCAAAATCCTCATCTATAGGGAACCCTAGCTCAACGAACTCATCCTTATGAGATTCGACAACAGGATCAAACCAAAAGCCATAAGAAACACCTAAGATATTCGGGCACCGCAAACTAAGCAAACCATCAACCTTAAGTATCCTGTTCCATTCGAAGACTTGTTGTTTAAGATCCTCGAATGAGAGATGCTCAACAACATGATTGGAGTGAACATGTGAAATACTCTTACTTGGGACAAAAGAAAGATCGTGGATATTAGCGACAATCTTTCTTTGGACATTAGGACTATCAACGAAATCTATGTTTACAAAACCCTTAAGGTTTTTAGCGCCCCCTCCGATATTAAGCTTATCGTGACCTTCTTCCAAGAATTGCGCCATAATCCGCTTAACACTTTCATCATTACGTAAAACCAAATTCCTACACACACATATAGATTTAAAATAGTTTTTAGAGCGAAGCCAGATAACCCGGCAGTTTACGAGCAAACACAAAGCCTGACTACTAATCAAGTTAAGTAGTGGGAATCGGCCTCCCCAAAATCCATTTGCCATATAATTAATCCACTCTGTTTTATCTCAAATATATGCGCGCTTTAATTTGGTGCAATACAATACGGCAAATATACTTCAAAAATGAACTAGAGATTTTTTTATTCGAAGTTCCCTCAATGCCATAAAAGTCTCTGGCACACGGGAAAATAGTCCAAGACAGCCCGTCAGCCATGGCACGGTGTGCTGCACGGGCTAAAACATGCTCAAAATATATCCCAGCCGAGTCATTAATTAAATCCAAGAATGGAACAAGATATCCACTTAAAAAGCTGGGGGTAGCCAAGAATACACGACTATCCGCAAAAGATAGAGAATGGGACAAATCACACAAAACATGAACATCAGTAATTCTAGATGCTCCGTCAATAATTTTTTGCACATTGTTAATTATCAAACGCCCGGTCACTTTTAAAACAAAATCCGCGTCACGCACAGCTGTCGAGTGCTCTAGCGCATATGAGATTATGCGCATCTCCCCATAACCTTTCCCTAAACTCGGCAGGGGCGGTTGCCCGTAAAACGACAGGAATTCAATAGTTTTTCCATATGTATTATTAGTTCGCACTAATTCGCGCAATTCCGCCAGATCGGCTCCTGAATTTTCACAAAAGACAATATTTTGCAAGGACTGGCATTTTAGCCAAAACAGTAATGCCTTTTTATAGTCAGCTAACCGCTGCGCAGGGTTCTTTCGCTCGACCAAACAAGTCTCACCTGGATTAATACAGGCTGTTAATAAAACCACAATATTCTTTTTCGAGCGTGATTTAACCAGCATATCTCAAAATCCTTCAATATTTTAGGGACAAGAAAGTTGCGCGAAGATTTGGTCTCTTGTGCCCCTCAGGAGTCCCAATATACTGCTTCTAAATTGTCGTGCCCTCAGCATACTTGTTATTGTGGTTGCCTCAGCAAGATGCATGTCTTCTATAGTTAAATTAGCAGATGAGAACATTTTTTTTGCAGAATCAAATGAGAAATAGTGTAAATGTCCATACGGTCGCACCATATTCCATGCAGTTTTGCGTATTCGCGCTGGGCGTGAATCCTTGCAAGGAAAAGAACAAAACACAACTGCATGTTTAGCAAGCATGCATCTTAATTTAGATAATAGCTCTACGGGGTCGTACACGTGTTCCAGAACATCCTGCAAGACGAGAACATTAAACCGCAGATTATTAGGAAGATTCTCGAGATTGCTGACAATTGTAGAATCAACAACCCATTGCCCTGGGTCAACGCCATAACAGTTATACCCCATTACACGGAATTGCCGTAGAAGTGCCCCTCCACCAGGACCGATTTCCAAGTAGTTCCCAGTTAGGTTATTAACCCGGCCAAGAACATACCCAGAAAATGCGTCTACAGTAATTTTAGTTAAATACTTTTGCTTTGCCCCTGAGGACACCACAAAAGGAGACGCTTGGCCATATAATTTAGACAATACTTCCTGATTTGGCACCGGGCTGTGCCACCAATGACCGCAAGTACTACAGCGCCGCAAATCTACGATTTCAGAAGCTTTAGGATCGATAGTTGGGACTACACCAATAATCCTAGAACTGTTTCCGCAAATAGGGCACCATATTCGTATTTCTTTTTTCATGACGTTCTAAGCAGACCCGGAAAATCGTATATATGTCAACTCCGCTGCCAATAAATCCCCCAGTTGTCAATTGGCATAATTACATCTGCAATCCCTTCTTTATTTCTAAAGTCATTAACGGCCTGCCTGCAAGGCTCTGCCGCATAATCATCTACGATAACAAATCCCCCTTTGGACACCTTCGGGTAAAGGCTCACAAGTGCCTCCATAGTAGACTGATACATATCGCCATCGAGGCGCAATAATGCAAGACGTTTTATTGGAGCACCAGGCAGGGTATCCTTAAACCAACCACTAAGAAAGCGAACTTGTCCATCAAGCAAGCCGTATAGTTCAAAGTTCCGTTTAACCTCCTGTATAGAAACCGCTGTAAACTCCCGCTGATAACATATATCCTTCCTATCTGCGGGATATGCAGCATCCGGCCTTGGTAGTCCACAAAAGGAATCTGCGGCATAAACAACCCGATCAGTAATAGAGTAAACTTTCATCAAGGCCCTCATAAATATTACTGCTCCCCCCCGCCAAACGCCAGTTTCAATAAAGTCGCCGGGAACATTATTAGCAACTATTGTTTTAACACAGTTTTCAATATTGTTAAGTCTTTTTATTCCAATCATTGTATGCGCATATTCTGGCCAATCTTCCCCAAGAATACGTCGTTCTGGATTGGGAGCGATCTTACGGACAATGGCAAGACCGGACCACCTGAGAAAGCTGACTAAACCTACAACCAAGAAACGCTTAAAGGATTGAGGCATTGTTGAGGGGTCGATAGCCCTAGTACGCTCAAGCCATAAGGAATGTGTAAGCGTTTTCTTAAGTAATTCAAGATACAGTTGAGAGATTTCGTTTATTTGCATGCAGCTATCTCCTTAGGACAACGCGACGGGACTCTCTAAGCCACATCTGTGGATACTGCTATAGGAGCGGGTTGCTCGTGAGAGTTAACATATTTAACCAAAGCAATGGTTCCGCCGAACGAGAGCATTACCATGCAAACATTCGCAAAACCCAGGCCCTTTGCTCCGTATTCAGGGATTAAAAAATATGACAATAAAACAAATAAAGGCCCTAATGGCAAATTTATATACAAAAACGAAAGCCACATCCTACCACTATTCTGAATGCGCTGATATATCGAACTTGTTGTTGCCTCGAACACACCAGAAATTAGAAGCAGAACTAAGACTACTTTCCCTGCCCCAAAATCTTTTCCAAATATCTCGAGGACATACTTACCCCAAACCCCCAGAAAAGCGGCCATTACTGATACCGACAAAAAAACACAGACAACATTAAAATTATATATCCGCGAATATTGAGCAGAATCCCTATTTCCTCTAACATTATTGAGGATAGACGATGCGACAGTGTTCATAACGACCGGAATAAAAAGCAGTAAACTCTTAACATTCATTGCGGCAGCAAAGTGTGCCATTTCCGCATATCCACTTGGTTGACGGACCAAGATATAGTTCCCCATCCATATCATCGGAATCGAGTAATACCCTGCGATTGATGCAGGTAATGCAAATTTCAATACAATTGCTTTCTCAGCTGTGAAGCTCCCATAATATTGTGGAATAATCCCCTGCCTTTGTATTTCCATACGCAAACTTCCGTTATGGATGATGCAGCGTATTAATGCACTTATACTGAGGCCTAGTATGGCACCATTTACCCCACCATACAATGCCCCAAGAGAAACTGATACAACCGCAATTATGCCGCTAAAAACACTTGCCTTGGCAAGAATGGCATATGACTCAAGTCCGGAAAGAGCACCCAATTGATATCCATTTATTGCAGAAAAAAATAAAAAAATAGATCCTATTAGAAAAGCTTTTGAAAGATGCGGGACATGCAAAACTGATTTAGATATCCAAGGCGCAATTCCAATGAGCAAAAGTGCTCCCATGATAGCCATAAATATGGAGACGAGAGAACATAACCCCATAATACGACCAGCACGCTCTGGGGCGATAGAGCGATACTCTGCAATATATTTTGAGGCAGTATATCCGGTAGAAAGCTGTGACAGCGCTGTCAATGTGAGCAGTGTGCTTTGAACCATCGCATATTCTCCAAAACCTTGTTTCATGAGAATACGCGCGACAAAAAGGTTAGAAAACAATGTGCTTCCCTGATTAAACGCAACTGCAATTAAATTTAAAGTTGTTCCTTTAATTAATCTATCCCGTAGTCGCATAATATTTTCACAACACTTTCCCTAAACGAGCAATTTTTCAAAAAGAAGAGTAATTATTTGAGACTACTGCAAACTAAACTACTGCAACCCCAAGAATAGTTATTCAAAGTAAACCCGATTTTCTTTCTGCATTAGAAAATCCTAGTTTCGTAAAATTAATTATTAAGAAACTGATTTATACCATAAGATTGTATTTTTAAGACCTTTTTCGAATCCATTTTGGGATTCAAAACCAAATTCTTTCTGAGCTTTTGATGTGTCCAGCATCCTACGCGGCTGGCCATCGGGCTTCGAGGAGTCCCACACCAGTTTGCCGGTAAAGCCGGTAAGTTTAGCTATAAGTTCCACCAGGTCTTTTATTGTTATTTCAAAGCCGGCACCTATGTTCACGGGGTCCGGGGAGTTATACTTCTCCGTAGCCAGCACTATAGCCTCGGCGCAGTCTTCCACGTACAGGAATTCTCTTGTGGCTTTGCCAGTGCCCCAGACAGTTATTTCTTTGGCCCCGCTGCTTACGGCCTCAACACACTTTTTTATAAGGGCGGGGATAACATGGGAGGAGGCGGGATCGAAATTATCCCTGGGGCCGTAGAGGTTTACGGGCAGCAGGTAGATGGAGTTAAAGCCATACTGCTGGCGGTAGGCCTGGCTTTGCACCAGCAGCATTTTTTTAGCCAGGCCATAGGGGGCATTGGTTTCTTCAGGGTAGCCGTTCCATAGGTCTTCTTCTTTAAACGGGACGGGCGCGAATTTGGGATAGGCGCAGATAGTTCCAAGGGCTACGAACTTTTCCACGCCGTTCAACCGGGCCTGCTCCATAAGCTGGGCGCCCATCATTAAATTGTCGTAGAAAAAGCTGCCGGGGTTCTCCCGGTTGGCGCCTATGCCGCCTACTTTGGCGGCCAGGTGGATGACGACATCAGGTCTTGAGTCGGCAAAGGCCCGTTTTACGGCATCGGCCTCTACCAGGTTATAGTCCGCTTTTCTGGGGATAAAAATGTCTTTACAGCCGCGGGCTTTGAGTTTTTCGGCCACATAAGAGCCAAGAAAACCCGCCCCGCCGGTAAGCATAACTCTTTTTTTGGCGAGGTCGATCATAAACAAGTAAAGCTGGGCTAAGACAAACTAGGATTTAAGCGCGGGAACTTTATGGTGATGTTTCTTTTCACCTTCGGGAGCGTCCGGGCCGTAGTTGTAGTTGTACTGGTAGTAGCCGTAGTAGGAATAAGACAACCCGCCGAACTTGGACATGTTCACCACAGTGCCCAGCACCTTAATGCCGGCGTTTAGCAGGCGCTTGGTGGCGGTTTTAATAAGGGGCACGCGGGTCTTACCAAAGGCGGCCACAAAGACGCAGTTGCTGATATATTTACCCCACAGCAGGGCGTCGCTTATGGGAAACATAGGCGGGCAATCTATTATTACGCGGTCGTAATCTTCACCTGCCCAGGCCAGGAAGGCGGACAGGCGCGGGGTATTGAGCAATTCCGCCGGGTTAGGCGGGCGGGGCCCGCAAGTTAAAATTGAAAGGTTGGGCACATCGGTGGCCTGTATAAGCGGGCGGAGGTCTTCTATATTGCGGCCGCCGGCCAGGAAATCGCTTAATCCTTTGGCGTTGGAGACTCGGAATAATTTATGCAGGTTGGAGCGCCGCAGGTCACCGTCCACGACAATAACTTTCTCCCCCGCCTGGGCTATGGCCACGGCCAGGTTGGCGGCCACATAGCTTTTACCTTCACCCTGCACTGTGCTGCTTACGATCAAAGCTTTGTTCTTGCGGCCAACTTCGGCAAAGTCCACCATGGTGCGCAGGTTGCGGATGGATTCGCTGATAAGGGAATGTTCCTGCAGGATAAGGTGGTTATAAGCGGTAGCTTCTTTGGTCTGGCGGGTAAGCGGCACAATACCAAGGAAGGGCAGGCCCAGTTTATTTTCAACATCTTCCTGCGTACGCACGGTCTGGTCGATAAACTCCACCAGGGCGGCGCCAAAAAGACCCAGAACCAAGCCGCCTATCAGGGCCAGCAGCATATTGAACATCTTGCGCGGCTTAATAGGCTGAAGCGGCGGCATGGCGGCGTCTATCAGGCGGATATTGTTGCCCATCAACTGGCCGCTCAGGTCTATTTTAAGGCTTTGTATAACTTTATCTGTTTCAGTTTTGATCTGACCTTGCACTGCCTGCAGGTTGGCCGTTAAAGACAAGACCTGGGGGTGTTTGGCGGTGTAGCGGCCGGAAGCCTCGGCTACCTGCGCCTGCAATTTGGCGGACTCGCGCTTTAGGTCCATGATAAGCGCGTTGTTTACCACCGCCGGGAGGCTTTCATAAATGGCGCGGGACTGGTTGCCCGCCCTGTCTGCCTGTAGGGCATTAAGCACGTCTTTGGAGATGAAAAGCTGGTTGGAGAGGTTCTGCTCTATGAACACCTGGGCCACGGTGTTGGCTATGTTTGCGGCCAGGCGGGGGTCATAAGAATCCACTTTCACGTAAACCAGGCGGCTGCGCGGTACAGGGGCTATGGCCACGGGCTTTATAAGCTTGCGGTAACCGTACACGCCGGCAAATTCCGGGATGGTCTCCAGGTTAAGGCGCTTATAAACTGTTTTTAGCAGGGCTTCACTTTTGAGAAGCTTATACTGGGTTTGGTAGTAATCGTCGTTGCCGCGCTCTACGGTAGGGCCGCCCTGGTAGATGGTATTGTTGCCGCGTTCTTTTTCTATGACCAGCAGGGATTGCGCCTGGAAGACGGGGCGGGTGTTGAAGGTAACCACCGCGGCTATAATAACCACAGACACAAACACGGAAAGCGCCACCCAGCGCCGGCGCAGTATCAGGTCCAGGTAATAGGAAATGTCGAATTCCAGTTCTTTTTCTTCGGTCATAATAAAAAAGGGAGCCGCTTTTTAGATTAAAAGAAACTCTGCGGGATATAGACGGTGTCGTTAGGTTCCAGGAAGATGTCGGCGCTTTTGTCGCCCTGCTTGGTAATGCGGGAGATCTCCACGGGGATGTTCAGGTTCTGGCCGTTGGCGTTCCGCAGCACCTTGGTGCGGTCCGGGGCGGCCAGGTCGGTAAAGCCCCCCGCCAGAGTTATGGCCTCCAGCACGGTAAGGCGGCGCTCGACGGGCAGCTGTATGGAGCCGGGCTTTTTAACCTCGCCCAGCACGTAGATCTGTTTGTTGCCGTACTCTTTGATAAGCACGGTTACCTGCGGCTTTATCAGGAATTCCGACAACTTCTCGGCCAGGAAGCTTTCGGCCTCGGGCACGGACAGGTCCGCCAGTTTAAGGTTGCCGGCCAGGGGGAAGGTGATGGTGCCGTTGCCGCTGATGCGGGCGGTGCGGGACATGTCGGTTTCTTTAAAAACGGTTATTTCTATCAGGTCGCCGGCCTGGATTTTATAGTTTACCTGGCTTTGGTTCTTGAGGTCCTGCGCGGTTTGTATTATGCGCTGCTCTATGGCGGCCTGGTCGGCCGACGCCTGCTGTTGGGCGGGCTGTTTATTATTAACGGTAGGCCTGGGTATGCACCCGGCGGCCAATATAAGTAAAGCTAATGAGACCCCAATTTTCATTTATATATTATACCAAATATAGGGTTTTGGGCTGTGTTTAACCGGATACAGGGAGAGAAATGAAAAATCCCCGGCCGGCGGGGATTTTTCATTGAGCGGAGCCGCTTTTATGAGGGCGCGGATTCGCTGACCACCGGGGGTTCTTCCACAACCTTCTCTTCCTCCACCGTCTTGGTCTCTATAACGCTGGTAGGAGGGGTTACCACCTCGGGGATGGTTTCCTCAACTACGGGTTCTTCTTTAACGGCCTCTACGGGCGCGGCCGCGGGTTCTTCCTTCACGGCGGCGGCGGCCTGCTCGGCGGCTTTCTTCTGCTCCGCCTGGTCGGCCTTTATGTCGGCCTTTTCTTCTTTGATAGTTTTAGGTTCTTCCGGCTGCTTCACTTCGGCCGGCAGCGGGGCGGGCTGGTCCACGCCTTTTTCAGGGGTGACAGCCACGCGCTGGTTGGGCGCCAGGGTGACGGTTCTGTTCTGGGCGTCGGAAACCTGGATGACCCCGGAGAACAGGTTCCACACCGTCTGGCCGGCGGGGTCAACTTCCACCTCGAACACCGTGCCGCGCACGGCGCAGACGGCGGAAGGGGTGCGCACCGTGAATTTGCGGTTGGCGGCCTTACGTATCCAGGCCTGCATCCTGCCCACCAGCATTTCCACCGAGTTCTCCTCGGCGCTGACCTTGTTGAGCGTAAAGGTGGAATCCGCGCCTATGCGGATCTTGGAGCCGTGCTTAAGGTAAAGTTCGGCTTTGGCTTTGGCGCCGGTCTTTATTTTGTCCCCGGCCTCTATAAGCTGGGGCACTTTTACCAGGGCCCAGGTTGTGGTGCCGGATTTAAGGTATTCTACCGTGCCTTTAGCGGTAAAGATCTTGCCGGTGAAGGCCTCGTCCTGCGCCGCGGCCGGGGCCACAAAGGCCGCCGCCAGGCATAAACTTAGTAGGTATTTCATATTTTCCCCTTTCTGTAAGGTAACACTAGGCTATAAAATAATCCGCGCATTGGCAAGCGTCAGGGGCGGCTGCCCGCCGCCGGCAAGGTTTCGGCGCCCGGCTTTGGCAGGGCGGGGTTGTAGCAGCGGTAGAGCTGGTACCGCAGTTTTTCTTCCAGCCGGTTAAGGCTGTAATTTGCCGGCGCGCGGCGCAGGTACGGCGCTATGGCCAGCTGGGAATTGAGGAACAGCGGGCAGGCGGCCGCTTTATCCGTGAGCGCCTGGTTATAATAATCCCCGCCCAGGCGGAAGGCGGTTTGCGGACTTGGCGCCCATTTGAGGGCGTCGGCATGGAATTTTATTTTCTGGTCGAAAGGCGCGTCTTTAGCCAGCTGGCCGGCGCGCCAGGCCGCGTACTGCGGGATAGCCCAGGCCGCCAGCATTACGGCCAGCGCCGCCGCCGCAGCGGCGCGCGGGCGCGGCGCGGGGATCGGCGCCGGGAGATCCTGGTCCTCGTCGGAGTGGCGCGGCGGGCCCTCCACGGCCGGCTTGGAGGCCAGCGCGCCCAGCAGGGCGTAGAACAATAAAGCGTTGGCCGGCATCTGCCCGCCGAATTCCACCAGGTTATGCGCCGCGCCGGCCGCGGCCGCGCCCAGCGCCCCCCCGCAAAGCGCCTTTATGGTGAACGAGCGCCCGCCGGCCCAGCTGCGCGCGAAGCGATACAGCGCGGCCAGCAGCCCGGCCAGGTAGATAAGACCGCCGGCAAAACCCACCTGGAGGAAAAGCTCCAGCCAGTCGCTGTGAATATGTTTTACAAGTCTTTCCGGGGGCATGTCCTGGCCCTTATAAAGCGGGAAGGCGTGTTCTACCGCACCCAGGCCCACGCCGAAAGCCGGGAAATCCTTGAGCATTTCAAAACTGCTTTTATACATCGAAAAGCGCATCCGGATGGAACTGTCGAAGGCGCCGCCGTCGAGACCCAGCAGCCTTTTGTTCTGCGCCACGAAGATACCGTAGCCGGCCAGCAGCAGGGTCAGCCCGGTAAAAGCCGCAATCTTGAATTTCCTGGTCTTAAGGAAGCCGGCGGCGATGAAACCCGTTACGGCCGCCGCGAAGGCGAAAGAGTGCAGCCCCCCGCGCGAACCCGTGCGGTAAATGCCGTAGACTACGGCGCACAGCATCACGAATTTAAGGAACTGCACGGCCAGCAGGTCGAAGAACCGCGTATGGCTTTGCTGCGCCGCCAGGGCCCTGAAGCCCGAGAAGAATAAGCCCAGCCCGGCCATGGCGGCCATGGCCAGGAAAGAAGCGCCGTGGTCCCGGTTTACGAAGGGCCCGAAAGAATCCCCCCGTACCCGGCGCAAGCCGTAGATGATATGGTTCTCGCCGGTCTTCTGTAACATGCCGATAAGCGCTATCAGCACGCCCATGGCGAAGACGGTCCACAGCAGGCGCTTTAACTGCGCGGGCGTCTGTATTATCTGCGGCACGCAGTACATTACCGCGGCGTAGAACAGCCAGGTGACCACGGCGTTAAGCGTGGCCGGGCGCCAGACGGTAAAAATAAAAGAAGCGGGCGCGTTTACCGGGTTTTCCGTTATGCCCTGGAGCAAACCGATGGCGGCCACGGCCAGCACGGCCGGCAGCAGGTTCTTATAAAGCGGGTTGGGGTTAAGCGCACGGCCGGTTACGTAGAGATAGGCCGCCAGGCCGAAGAAAACGCCGTAAAGCGGGCCGAAAGCCCAAGGCTCCACCGCCGCAAAAGCCAGCGGCGCGAAAACTATAGAGCCCAGCAGTAAGATCTCCATCGATAAAATAATTTTACCTTATTTCCCCCTTGAGGCTGGGCCCGCTGCCGGGGCGGCGCCCCGATAATAAGGTAAAATTTACACATGAAAGTGCTTTTTGTGTGTACCGGCAACATGTGCCGCAGCCCGGCGGCCGAAAAACTGCTTAACCTTTACGGCGCGGCGGCGGGCTTTGAGGCCCGCTCGCGCGGCACAGGCGCGCAGCCCTACTGCAGCATGCCCGCGCAGGTACAAAGATTCCTCAAGGGCGCCGGGGTAACGGACCTGACCCACAAGCCCGCCCTGGTTACGGAAGCGGACATAGACTGGGCCGACCTGGTGCTGGTGATGGAAGACGCGCACGCCGGGATCCTGGCGGAGAAGTTCCCCCAGAGCATGCGCAAGACCCGCCTGCTGACGGGCGCGGACCTGCAGGACCCCATGCGCAAAAGCGACGAGGTTTACCAGGCGGTGCTGACAAAGATACAGCAGGCCGTTAAGGCTTTGGCAGCGCAGGGCGCGCGCAGTAATTAATTAAAGGTATATAAATAAAAAGGCCGCCGGTTTTAAGCCGGCGGCCTTTTATTTGCCTGGGGTGTTAGAACAGGGCTTTCACGCCCAGCGTGAAGACATTGTCGAAATACTCGAAGGCGTTCTCATTGGAGGCGCGGTTCTTGTAGGTGTAACCGGCGTCGGCCTTAAGCCATTTCTGGATGTTGTACTCGGCGGTAACGCGCACATTGGTGTTGGTGTCCAGGCGCTTGGGGCCGGCGGCGGTGGTCCTTTCGGGATAGGCGATGGTCTCGTAGTTGAAACCCAGGCCGGCCTTTATTTTGCGCACCTGGCGGCTGAGGGCAAGGTCCGCCACGGTGGCGGTGTAGAAGCGGCTGTTGACGTAGGAAGATTCCACGTTGGCGCGCTTGCCGTAGAAGATAACCTCGGTCAGCTGCAGGGGCTTCCAGACCAGCTGGGCGCTGTAGCCGCCGGTATTTATTTTATTATCGGCGGTGGCAAGGTCGTTGGCGTATTTGCGGTACTGCATGCCGGCCTTCACGGTGCCCACCAGCTTGGGGGCTATGTTGCCGGTAAGACCCAGGTCCACGTTATTGTAGGTGGAGTCGCCGGCTTCGTCGGCGGCTTCTTTGTAGGCCAGGGTGCCGTAGCGGTAAGCGAGGAACAGCTTGGTTTTGGGCTGCAGCTTGTAGGTGACGTCGCCGCCTACCAGCGTTTCCTGGCGGTCCAGGGTGTTGTTAGCGACGGCCAGGTAGTTGTGGTAGGTGTGCTGGGCGGAGAGGCCGAAACCGAATTTACCGCGGATGGGGGCTTCTATGTCCAGGGCGGCGGTGTTCTGCACGCGCAGGGCGCGGGCGGTCAGTTCCGAGGTGGCCTGGTCGGTGGTCTGAGCGTAGCTGTCTTCCAGCTTTACGGCGATGCTCTTGGGCAGGCGGGCTTCGACGCCCAGGCTGGCCATGTGGTGCGTGGCGTTGTTGACGGAGGGCACGCGGGAGTAAGAGAGGAACTCCATGGTGTAGGCGCCTTTCAGGTCCAGGCGGGAACCCACTTTGGTAACCAGGCCCACGCCCAGGCCGGTGCGGTTGATATTGGCCGATTTGCGCTGATCCTTGGTAAGGTAAATGTTGCTGTCGTAGCTCTGCTGCACGGAGACCAGCGGGTTTATTTCAAGGGCGCCGTACTTAAGGTTCTGCATGGCGCCCGCGTTGGCGGCGGTGAGTATAAGGGCTGCGGTTAAAATATTCTTCATTAGTTTCTCCTTTAAATTCTTTCCGCTTTAGGGCATTGATTCGCTTACAGCGGGAACTTCAGTAACTATCGCGTCCTGTGCCGCTTCCTGCGTGGGAATAACGGTTGCGGGCGGTATCACCACCACGGTCTGGTCGCCGTTCTCGATGGGTTCCGTGCCGGAGGTGTCTTCGGGCGCGGGCACCACGGTAACGCCCGGGGCCGGGGTACCGGCGGACGGGGCGGGCGGAGGCAGGGGGATGTTTATGGTATCGCCGGCCTTGACGGCCTGCGTTTCGCCGCCGGAAGCGTTGCTCACTACGGCATTGCCTTTCTCCACCACTATCTCCACGTTGCCCTTGGTGGTGGTCATTTTAATTTCGCTGTTGGGCGTAAGCACTACGTTATGGCCGGATTCGCTCTTTAAGGCCACCGGGGCGCCGGCGCCCAGGGCAACGTTAACCTGGCCGTCCGTGGTGCTGACGGTAAAGTTGGAGCCGGTAACGGCGCTGATGGTTTTGCCGCCTACTTCCAGCTCCATGGCGCCGTTCACTACGGCAAAGCTCATTTTATTGTCTGTGATCACGGGAATGGCGTCGCCGGGTTTAAGGGTCATCACTATTACGCCGTTCTTCATCACATTTACTACGCCGGAGATCTTGGTGATCTTCATGCCTTTGGCGGGCACGGCCGCAACGGCCGGGGCCACCGCGGGCACGGCCGGGTTAGCCGGGGCCTGCGCTAAAGCGTTTACGCTGAAAGCGGTCACGGCCGCTATGGCGATAAGGGGTAACAATTTCATTCACTGCCTCCGGTACTGGTTAATATCGTTATTAATGTTACCTTGAATGGCCGTCGGGTGTCAAGGCGTTATTGTGATTTTTGTGATTTAGCCGGGACAGCCTTTCCGCCCGATTTGGTAGAATCTATTCATGAAAACCGCTTTTTTGCTCTTAAGCCTTTACGCCGCCTCCCCCTGCCAGCTGGCGGCGGGCGAATTCTTCCCGGTCTGCATGTACGGCATAACCAAGCCGGCCGAGCTGGCGGTTTTAAAGAAAGCGGGGTTCAACTGTTTCCAGAGCTACGAGCAGGCGCCGGAAGCGCTGGCCGCGCTGGCCGCCGGGGCGGACAAGGCCGGGCTTAAGATGGTGGCCATGCCCGACCGGGTAATAGGCTCGGCTTTCGACAAGCAGGCCCGCAAGTGGCCTATGCTGGCCTGGTACCTTTACGACGAGCCCGAAGTGCGGCGGCTGCCGCTGGCGGACCTGCAGGCGCTGGACAAGCGGGTGAAGGACTGGGCCCCCGGGCAGCGCACGGCTTTTGTGATGGGCGCCGGCCTTGCGGCCTTTACCTACGGCGGCGCGGCGGACGCGCTGATGGTGGACTGGTACCCGGTGCCGCATTTGCCGCTGGAATCCGTGGGCCAGCAGGTGACGCTGCTGAAAGAAGGCGCCAAGGTCATGGACGCCGCCAACCCCGCCAAGCCGGTGTGGGCGGTGCTGCAGGCTTTCGACTGGATGGAATTCCCCCAGCGCAAGGCCCGGCGGATAGGGCGCTTCCCGGCCGCCTGGGAAATAAGGTTTATGACTTACCTGGCGCTGGCGCGCGGGGCCAACGGGATCTTTTATTTTAAATACGCCAGCCAGGACAACAAGCCCCTGCCCGAAACGCCGGAACGCTGGGCCATGTTCGAGGCGATGGCGGCCGAAGTTAACCGCCTGGGCCCGCTGCTGGCCAAAGGCAAGACCGTGGAACCGCCGCCCGGCCTGCCTGGAGCTTTATCCGCCACCGTTTTCAAGGCCAGGGGGCATAAATACATGATCTTGCTGAACCCCGCCCTGGCCAATGTGCCGGTGGACGTGGAGGCCCTGAAGGGCTGGCGCCCGCTCTTTGAGGAAAAACGCTCCATAGCGGAGCTGCTGCCCGGCAACAAACGCAACTATTTCCCCCCCTACCGCGTCCTGATCCTGGAAAACTGACCCGGAGGTTCAACCTCCGTTGGAGGTTGAACCTCCAAACCCGTTTAACGCCAAAAACCTGCCGAAGATGACTTTCGGCAGGTTTTTTGGTTTGGAGGTTGAACCTCCGGACCTATTTATTGAGCAGGATGATGTCGGTGCGCTGCTGGGCGTAGGTGTCTTCCAGGCCTTCGAAGGCCAGCAGGTTCTCGGGGGACATCAGCGCGGACTTCAGGAAATTCTTGACCAGCTCGGCCTGCAGGTCGGCCAGCTCCTTGGTCTGCGCGTAAACCTTCACCCGCAGCGGCATGTTGTAATAGCGCCGCTTCACCAGGTCCGCGGTGGCCGCCAGCAGGGGCTCGCCGTTCTGCTTGTCCACTGCGCGCGCGCTCTTGTTGGAGCCGAACAGGGAGGCGGAGTCCAGGCTGATGGTGAGGTTGCCGCCCTTCTGGTAGACTATGGCCGTGAATTTCACCAGCTCGCCTATGATGGTCTTGGGGGAGCCGTATTCGTCCACAAAAACATAGACCGGGGCGTAGCTGTGGCCGGCGCGCACCCATTCGCGCTGGTCGTTCTCGCCGCTCCAGCTGATGACCTCGGGCGGCAGGCCGTTGCCCGTATACTTGTGGAAGATCTTGCCTTCCTCGTCGGTGATGGACAGCGTCCACTGCAGGTCCTTGGCGGTCTTGTCCGTATAGGCGCGGCTGAACACTTCCTCGAACTTGCGCCGGGGGTACAGCGTGATGACCGTGCGGTCGCTGAAGGAGGTGCGCCAGGGCTTTATCACGCGCGCGCTCAGCAGCTTCTCGGGGTGGTTGCGCGAAAAGCTGACGAAGTCGGCGGATTCGAAAAGGAAAAGCTTCTTGTCGGCTTCCAGCGAAGGGGCGATGCTTTCGAACTTGTCGGCCTTGACCTTGAGCGGCGGTTTTTTGGTGCGCAGTTCCTCGGAGGATTCGGACCTGATCACCACTTCCTCCGGCACCTCGTTAAAGGTGGTGGTGGAAGTTTCCTGCGCCGCGGCGCGGGCCGCCAGGAAGAAAAGTACGGGTAATATTTTAAGCATAGAGTTGTCCTAGTCCGACAAGAACCTGAAAGTGATGATGCCCCACTGCTTGGTGCCGGGGCCGGTGATGGGCTCGAAGGTCCAGCGCTTTATGGCGTCGGCGGCCAGGCGGTCCAGCGCGCCGTAGCCGGAGGTTTTCTCGACGGTAGCGTTGTCCAGCACGCGGCCCGAATTGTCCACGAAGAACTTTATGGAGACGGCGGCTTCCAGGATACCGCGGTCGCGCGCCCAGTCCGGGAAAGACGGGGCGTAATACTTCAGCACCTTGCGCCTTGAAAGGGGGCCGGTGATCTCCAGGCGCTGGGAGGGCGCGTCGGCGGCGCGCAAAGTTTCGTTGTGGCGCTGGGACAGCGTGCCGGCCGAAATGACGGGCTGCGGCCTGGCCGCCAGCTGCACGCCGGCCGAGCGCGCCTCGCTGAGGCGCTGCGTGGCGCCGGCGATGACGGGGGCCTGGCGGGCCGAGGCCACCGAACCCTGGCGCTCGCTTAAAGCCTGCGGGCCGCTGGCCGAGCGGCGGGCTTTGTCCACGGCCAGGTTCAGCTCCTGCATGGTCTGCGGGCGCACGGCGGGGCCGGCGTCCTCGAATTTCAAACCCTTGGGCATTTCGGGCGCTTTTTTAAAGCCCACTTCCTCGAGCTCTATGCGCGGGGCCATGGCCTGGGCGGAGCGTTCGGCCTTTATGTCCAGGCCGGCGTCTTTTATCCCCCCGTCCACGCGGCGATTGGCGTCCATCTCCAGCCTCTGGGCGGCGGTCACGCGGCCGGAGCGCTCGCTCAAAGTCTTGGGCAGGTCCAGCGCCGGGCGGTGGCGGTCCGGGGTCTTAATGTCTATCTGCGCCATCCGGGGCGCTTCCGGCGCGGCTATCTTGGGGATGACCGGCAGGGCCATCTTCAGGAAGCTCAGCGTTTTGTTCTCGGGGGCCTTCACCTGCGCCTCTTTTTCCTGCATTATCAGGTCCACGTTGCTCAGCACCACGGTGCGGGCCTCGGGGCGCAGCAGCACGAAATAGAAATAAAGGAAGAACAGCAGGGCGTGGAAGGACGCCGAGGCTATGATGGAATAGGTGACCGTCTTTGAATTTCCCTGGTACATCGCTATTTTTTCTTCTGCTCCGTGGCAATGGTGATGCCGGTGGCGCCGGCTTCCTTGGCGCGCTGCATGGCGTCGGTCAGGATGCCGTAGGGGGCTTCTTCGTCGGCCTTTATGATCACCAGGCGGGCCCCGCCTTCCTTTATGATCTTGTCTATGCCCTCGAGGAAGGCCGGCTGGTCGGTGAAGACCTTTTCGTTGACGGCGTACCTGGCCCCCGCCGCTATGGTCACCGTCACCTTGTCCTTCTCCTCGCCTTCCTGCGTTTTGGCCTTGGGCAGGTTCACCTTGATGGCCGGGTCGCTGAGCAGCGGCGCCGTCACCATGAAAATTATCACCAGTACCAGGCACACGTCCACCAGGGGCGCCACGTTTATGCCGGTCATCATCGTATCGTCGTTTTCAACTTTAAAGGACATATCAGTTCTTCATCAGCGCCATCTTGAGCGCCCCGGCCTGCCTGGCTTCGTCGAGCAGGCCCACCACCTGGCCCACCTTGTTCTCGGTGTCGGCCTTCACTATCACGAATTTGTCGTCGCTCTTGACCAGGGCGCGGGCCACCTCGGCGGGGTAATTCTCGCGCAGGATCTCGCTTCCGTTGAGCGTCAGCCTGCCCTCTTTGTTCAGCCGCACCTGCACGCTTTCCGACAGCGACACCTTGCCTACCTGCGCGCTGGCCTTGGACTGCAGCACCTTGATGCCGGCGGTCAGGGCGAAGGGCGCCACGGCCATGAAAATAATGACCAGCACCAGCGACACGTCCACCAGGGGCGTGAGGTTGATGTCGGTTATGGGCTCGTCGGCGTTATTGGAGGATCCGGCCATTCAGGTTATTTGGTCTCCAGCATTATCAGCAGGCGCGCGGAGAAGATCTCCAGCTCGCTCGAGATCACCTTGGTTTTGCGCATGAAATAGTTATAGAGGATGACGGCGGGGATGGCCACGGCGAGGCCGCCGGCGGTGGCGACGAGCGCCTCGGCGATGCCTTTGGCCACCACGGCGGGGCCGCCGGAGCCGGATAGCGCCAGGTCGCGGAAGGCCTTGATGATGCCCACCACGGTGCCGAACAGGCCGATGAACGGGGCGATATTGCCCATGGTGCCCAGCACGCCCAGGTTGCGCTCCATGTTAAGGCGCTCTTCCTGGCGCTTGGTGGCCAGCAGTTCTTCCAGGTCCTTGCGGCCCATGTGCCGGTGGTCCAGCGCGTAGTGGAACAGGCGGGAAACCGGCGAGTCTATTTTGGCGGCGTATTCCTTGGCCTTGTCCGTCTTGCCTTCCTGCAGCAGGCCGCTGACGTGGGCCAGGAAGACGTCTATCTTCTTCTGGCGGGCTTTGCGGAAGTAGAACCAGCGCTCGAAGGCGAAAGTGAGCGACAACAGCGAGCAGAACAGCAGGATGATCAGCGTGAAGCTGTCCCTGAAAATAGCCAGATAGTTTATGTTTTCCATTGTTGGTCCTTTGAGCTCTTATTGCTGCGCCGCGGGGGCGGCGGCTTTCTTCTTCAGGCGGCGCACTTTTTTCTTTACGGGCGCGGCTTCGTCGGAGACCGGCTCCGCCACTTCCTCTTCCCCCCCGTCCATGCCGGGCAGCGTGCGCTTGGCGGGCGGGGCTTCTTTGGCGGGCGCGGCCTTGCCGCGGTTCAGCAGGGAGCGGGCGCGCTCGGCGGCGGCGCGGGCCACTTCCGGCTTGCCCGAGTTGCGGGCGATGTCTTCGTACACGCGCGCGGCTTCCTGGTAGTTCTTCTCGGTCTCGTAGATCTCGCCGAGCTTCACCAGGCCCTGCAGGCGCCAGGCGCTGCCGGCCGGCTTCTGCTGGCTGAGGCGCTCCCAGTAGTCGCGCGCCTCGTCGGGCTGCAGGTTGTCGTAATTCATCTCGCCCATGTAATACATGGCTTCCAGGCCGTCTTCCTTGCCCTCGGACTCGCCGTAGATCTGCGTCAGCGTCTTGAGCGCGCCGGCCAGGTCGCCGCGGGTCTTCTGGATGTTGAAGATCTCCCACAGCGCGCCCAGCGCGTCGTCGGTCTTGCCGGTGAGGTCGTAATACTTGCGGTAGGTTTCCTCGGCCTTGTCGGTGTCGCCGATGTTCTTGTAGCACAGCGCCAGGTTGAACAGCGCGGGCTTTATGTATTCGCTGCCGGGGTACAGCTCGGCCAGCTTGGCGTAGGCCCTGGAGGCCTCCTCGTGCTTTTTCTGGTTGTAGTAGGAGTTGCCCAGGCGGAACAGCGCCACGGGGTGCTCTTTGGCGTCCTGGTAGTTGGCCGCGAACCGCTCGAACACGGCGGCGGCGTTCTCCATGTCGCCGGTCTGGAAATAGGCTTCGCCCAGGTAGAACTGCGCGTCCTTGATGGACGGGTGGTCGATGAAGTCCACGCTGAATTTCTTAAGGCTCCCTACGGCGCCGCCGAATTCCTTCTTCTCGAACTGGCGTCGGCCCAGGCGGAACAGGGCCTCGCCGGAGGTTTTGTCGGCGGGCTGGCGGGCGGCCAGGGCCTCGAACCAGGCTTTGTAGTCCAGGGCGGCGTTGCGGTCGAACACGGCCTCGGCCAGGTCGAAGGCGTCGGAGGCTTCGGGCGCCTCGGGATAGGCGGCCACGGCGGTCCTGGTGTGGTCGAGGGCCTGCGCGTCCTGCTTGAGGTTGTAGCGCACCTGCGCGAGGCGCAGCCAGGCCAGCGGCAGCTTGTCGCTTTTGGGGTAGCGGGCGATGATTCCCTCGTAGGCTCCGACGGACTCCGCGTATTTCTGCGCGCGGAACCAGGTGTCGCCTATCTGGAAATCGGCCAGCTCGGTCTCGGGGGCCGTCGGGTAGTCGCGGCTCAGGCGGCTCCAGGTCTCCACGGCCTGGCTGTAGTAGCGCAGGCGGTACAGGGCGAGCCCGGCGCGGTACAGCGCCGTCGGGGCGTAGGCGTCGCGCGCCTGCTCGGCGGCGAAGGCCTCGTACATCTGGTAGGCCTTCTCGTATTCCTTGCGGTTGAAATTGCTGTCGGCCAGCGCCATGGCGTCGGCCCCGGTGGGCTGCTCGGCGTCGGCGAAGGCCGCTTTAAGCGTCTTGAGCTTCTCCCGGGCGCGGGCCGCGCCGTCGGTGTCCCCGGCCAGCGCCATGCACCACACCAGGCCGTCCTGCGCGTACAGCGCGGACACGTCGTTGGGATAGATGCGGGCGATGGTGGTGTAGATGTTGCGGGCGTCGTCCACCAGGTTCATGGCCATGTAGGCCTCGGCCACGTACAGCAGGCTCAGCGCGCGCCACTTGGAGCCCGCCGGCGGCAGGTGCTTGAAGATGAACTGGTAGGAGGTGAGGATGCTGTTGAAATTGCCGCGGTCGTATTCGGCGCGCAGGATCATGAACAGCGCCTGCTCGGCCACTTCGCTCGCCGGGGCCATGTCCACCGCGTTCTGGAAGGAGCGCAGCGCCTCGTCGGTCTTCTTCAGTTCCAGCAGGGCCGTGCCCTTCAGGTAATAGGCGTTCTTGGCCAGCGCGTGCGTGGGGTACAGCACCAGGAAGCTCTCCAGCGCGTGCACGGTCTGCAGGTAATCGCCCAGCAGGTACTGGCACCAGGCCAGCTTGTAGCCGCTGGCGGGCGCCACGGAGGAGCTGCCGTAGCCGGTGGTCACCTTGGTGTAGGCGAACAGCGCGTCGCGCGTCTGCTTGTTCTCCAGGTAGCTCTCGGCGATGAAGAACTGGGCGTAGGACGCGAAGAAGTCGCGCGGGTTCTTGTCTATCACGTTCTGGAAATTGGAGCGGGCGCTGGGGTAGTCTTTCTTGTTGAACTGGGAAGCGCCGATGCGGAACACGGCGGCGCTCTTCAGCTTGGAATTGGGGTATTTCTTCAGGAAGCCCTGGTACTTGGAGATGGCGCCGTCGAAGTCGTTGGCGTGGAAAAAGGAATCGGCGGCCAGGAACTCGGCTTCCTCCCTGAAGTCGGCGTTGGGGAAATCCTTCAGGAGCTTTTCGAACACGGAGGCGGCCATGTAGGTCTTGCCTTCGTAGAGGTAGGCCTTGCCCAGGAAGAACCGGGCTTCCGGCGTGGCCAGCTGCAGGAACAGCTTCTGCGCCGAGGGGTAGTTCTTGCGGTTCAGTTCTATGACGGCCCTGGCGAACACCACCGACGGCTCCTTGTTGTAAGGCAGCCAGGTTTCCTCCAGGCGGAACAGGTTGGCCTGCGCCTCCTGGTAGCGGCCGAGGGCGATGTTGGCGTACACGGCGCCCAGCAGGCTTTCCGGCACGATGTAGCTCTTGGCGTACTTGTCCTCCACCTTCAGGAATTCCTTAAGCGCGCGCTCCCAGTTGCCCATGTTGTAGAAGGCCTCGCCGGTGCGGTGCTGGGCGCTGGCCTCCAGGCCGCTGCGGGAATAGTCGTTGATGGCGGCGGCGTAGGCCTCGGCGGCGGAGTTCAGCTCGGCCAGGGCGGCGGGGTTTATGCCGGCCAGCATCCTGTCGTCGGAAGTCATCTTGGAAAGCTTTTCCTGGCGCAGCAGTTCAAGGCCTTTGGCCATGTAGGCCTCGCCCTGCATGAACCGGGCGTCCGGCGCGCGCTGGCTTTTGGGGTACTGCTTTATGTATTTCTGGAAGGTTTCTATGACCGCGGCGCGGTCGGTGGCGCCCTCGTAAAGGCCCGCCAGGTTGCGAAAGGCCGCCTCGTCCTCGCTGAGCAGCGACAACTGGAGCTGCGCCCCCGCCGGCAGGGCGAAAGCCATCATTAACGCGATCCCAATAAATTTTTTCAAGCTGTTACCTCGATCCCGATCCGGAAGCCGTTTTTCGGCCCCCTTCCCCCATAATTTTAACAAATATAAACGCGTTTATACATAATGGGGACAGGCTACTTTTTCAAGCCTCACCTGATTTTCTCGGCCGCCCTATAGGGTGCAGGGTGGCCTCCAGGTTATAATCAAGCGCGACCTTTTTTTGCCATTGTTCATCCCCGTACGGGGTTTGCCTGGAAATGCTGCGGCGCATCTTCTCCAGCTCGGCCTCATTCAAAGGAGTATCCACGTAATGTGTCCAGTCTTCCGGAAGTTCCACCGGCAAACAGCTTACAAACCGGCAGGGGATCAATCCGGCACTTTCAGCATGAGAAGACCAGGGCCATGCCGCAGCAGTAGTAACAATTCCACCACGGACCGGGTTGCCCTCTATGTATCTATCGACCGTAATAATGTGCGAATCCTCCTCCACAATAAAACTTTTAAACCGGCCCTGCCATATATGTCCTGTGCTGCCGTAATGAGTGTGGTACCTCCGCACGTGGCTGGTCATTAACCACTGCATGCACGAACTAAGGTCCTTTGCCTGATACGGGCTCATCAAAAAATGGAAATGATTCGGCATCAGACAATAGGCGTACAGTTTTACCGGGTGCCGGGCAATCGCCTCCTTAAGCAGCCGGATAAAAGAAATGTAATCGTCATCCTTATGAAAAACCTTATTTCTAGCATTACCGCGGTTTATCACATGATATACCTGGTTGTCCCCAAAACCTCTTGGTATTCTTGGCATAACCCACCCCCCAGCAGGACATTCTGAAGGCTTTTAATAATGTAGCCTGTCCCCATAATATAACAGAGGAACCCGACAACGTAGTGTCGGGTTCTTTTGGGCACCGGACAGGCTACTTTTTACAAAAAAGTAGCCTGTCCCCCTTTAATAGGGGCTGGCGAGGGCGCGGGTGGAGGACTCGGTGACGGCTTTGGTGATGAATTCGTCCAGGGAGACGCCGTAGACGCTGCGGTTGCCGCGGAGACGCAGGGTGATGTTGCCCGCTTCCTTTTCCTTCATGCCCACCACAACCAGGTAGGGGAACTTGTGCATGGCGGAGTCGCGCACCTTGGCGTTGATGGTCTCGTTGCGCAGGTCGCTGGCCACGCGCAGGCCCGCCGCCTTCAGCTTGGCCTCCACCTCTTTGGCGTAGCCTTCCGCTTCGCCGGTGATGTTGAGGACCTTCACCTGGACGGGCGCCAGCCACATGGGGAAGTTGCCGGCGTAATGCTCGATGAGCACGCCGAAGAAGCGCTCCAGCGAACCCAGCAGCGCGCGGTGCACCATGTACGGGCGGTGCTTCTGCCCGTCGGCGCCGGTGTATTCCATGCCGAAGCGTTCGGGCTCGTTGAAGTCGAACTGGATGGTGGTCATCTGCCATTCGCGGCCGATGGCATCCTTGACCTTGAGGTCGATCTTGGGGCCGTAGAAGGCGCCGCCGCCCTCGTCCAGCTCCACCTCGACGCCTTCTTTCTTAACGGCCGACATAAGGCTCTTCTGCGCCTCTTCCCAGCGGGCCGGTTCGCCCACGGCGCCAGCGGGGCGGGTGGCGAGATAGGCTTTGATGTCCGTAAGGCCGAAGGCCTTGAGCATGTTCATGCTGAAGCGCAGCACCTCGATGGTCTCGGACTCGATCTGTTCGGGCGTGCAGATGATGTGGGCGTCGTCCTGGGTAAAGCCGCGCACGCGCAGCAGGCCGTGCAGCACGCCGGCTTTCTCGAAGCGGTAAACGGTGCCCAGCTCGGCCCACCTGAGCGGCAGGTCCCGGTAAGAGCGCGAAGAGCTCTGGTAGATCTGGATGTGGAAAGGGCAGTTCATGGGCTTGGCGTAGTACTCTATGCCGTCGATGTCCATGGGAGCGTACATCGAATCCTTGTAGAAGCCCAGGTGGCCGGAGGTCTCCCAGAGGCCCGCGCGGCCGATATGCGGCGTGTTGACCAGGTCGTAGCCGCCCTTAAAATGCTCGTCCTTCCAGAAGGTCTCGATCTCGTGGCGGATGCGCGCGCCGTTGGGGTGCCACAGCACCAGGCCGGGCCCTATCATCTCGTTGATGCTGTAAAGGTCCAGCTGTTTGCCGAGCTTGCGGTGATCGCGCTTGGCGGCCTCTTCCTGCTGCTTGAGGTAGGCGTTGAGCTCGTCGGGCGTTTCGAAAGCCACGGCGTAGATGCGCTGCAGCATGGGGTTCTTCTCGCTGCCGCGCCAGTAGGCGCCGGCGATGGACACCAGTTTGAAAGCCTTAAGTTTGCCGGTATGCTCCACGTGGGGGCCTTTGCAGAGGTCCTCGAAGGGGCCGTTGCGGTAAACGCTGATGACGGAACCTTCGGGGAGGTCGTTGATGAGCTCCACCTTGTACTTCTCCCCCTTCTCGCCGAAATGCTTGAGAGCGTCGGCGCGGGAGAGTTCCACGCGCTCGAACTTCTGGGCCTGGCCGAGGATATGCTTCATCTTTTTCTCGATGAGCGGCAGGTCTTCGGGGGTGAAGTGGTGCGGCAGGTCGAAGTCGTAATAGAAGCCGTTCTCGATGGCGGGGCCTATGCCGAATTTGGCGCCGGGGAACAGCTCGGCCACGGCCTGGGCCATCACGTGGGCCAGGGAGTGCCGCATTTTCTGCAGGAGTTCTTCTTTGTTGTCGTCGGCCATATTGTCCTTTGCTTACTTACCGAATCGTTTCTGCACTTCCGCCCAGTTCACCGCCGCCCAGAAGGCGCGGGCGTAGCGCAGTTTGTCCGTCTGAAAATCGTACATATAGGCGTGCTCGAACAGGTCCAGCACCAGCAGCACGGTGGTCCCGGCGGGAACGCCGCCGTCGTGCTCGTTTATCCAGACGTTGTGGAAGCGCCCGGCGGGAGCGTCGTAGACCAGGGCGGCCCAGCCGATGCCCCGCAGCTGCGCCAGGGCCTGGAAGGAGGCCTCCCAGGCCTCGAAAGTGCCGTACTGGGCGGTCAGGGCGGCGCGCAGGGAAGACCCGGCCGGCAGGGGCGCGGCGCCGAGATTGGAGAAATAAAGTTCGTGCAGGCGCATGCCGTTGAATTCCCAGCCGAAACGGCGCTTGAGCTCGGCGTATTCCGGCGAGGCGGTCTTATTTTCGCCTTCCAGTTCTTTAAGGCGCTGCAGCAGGGCGTTGGTGCTTTTTACGTAGCCCTGGTAAAGTTTGAGATGCACCGAGGACATGCCGAAGGAGAACACGGCGCCGGACAGCATGACGGGGTATTCCCTGGCGTTGTAGAGGGCGTAGCCCTGGGCGGGAGCGAGCATTTTGAAGGACGCCTGCGCTTTAAGCGCGGCGGGGGCGCCGAAGGCGAGGACCGCGGCCAGGATAAGTTTTAACATTTTTCCTCCAAAAAATAGCCCGCCAGTTCCCGGAGCGGGTTCTAACGGGCTCTGACTGTTCATTTAAATCTGGTGCCCAGTACAGGGATCGAACCTGTGACCTTTCCCATGTCAAGGGAACGCGCTACCGCTGCGCCAACTGGGCCTCTGCCGCCCCCTCGCACGCATGCTCAGGGTAATCAACTACGAAGATATTATAACAAAAAGCGCGGGCGACTTCACTTTTTAGCTGCGTACCGGGCCACTATTATGGAGCTGAGGCCGCCGCGCGGGGTGAAGTCGCCGGTGACGGTGCAGGACCTGGGCTTTATGGCCTTGATCACGTCGTCGAGGATGCGGTTGGCGATATTCTCCATGAAGATGCCGCAGTTGCGGTACTGCAGGAAGTAATATTTCAGGGATTTCAGTTCCAGGCAGAGCTTGCCGGGAACGTACTCTATGGTGATGGTGCCGAAGTCGGGCAGGCCGGTCTTGGGACACACCGACGTAAATTCCGGGTGGGCGATCTTTATAACGTAATCCCGGCGGTACTGGTTCTCCCAGGCCTCTATGGGCGGCAGTTTTATGTTCTTTACGCTCTGGGCCTGGCCGGAAGTGTAGCCGAAGGAAGTGCTTGAAGGTTTCATGGTTTTCTCCTTAAAATTCACGCCGCAGCCGCAGCGAATTCATCACGACGGAAACAGAACTTAAAGCCATGGCCCCGCCGGCGAAATAAGGCGGGATGATAATGCCCCAGGACGGGTAAAAAGCCCCGGCGGCCAGGGGGATGAGGACCACGTTATAGGCGAAGGCCCAGGTGAGGTTCTGGGTTATCACGCGCCTGATGGCCTTGGAGATCTTTACGGCCGTGATGACGGAGCGCAGGTCGTTGTGCATCAGGGTGATGTCGCTGGCCTGCGCCGCCACGTCGGTGCCGGAGCGCATGGCCATGCCGATGTCGGCCTCGGACAGCGCGGGCGCGTCGTTAAAGCCGTCGCCCACCATGGCGGTCTTGCGGCCCAGCGCCTTGTAGCGCATGACCAGCTGGCGCTTCTCCTCGGGGAAGACCTCGGCGTGAAAAGTCTTTATGCCTATGGCGGCGGCGGCCGCGGCCACCACGGCCTGGCGGTCGCCGGAGGCCAGCACCGGCTCGATGCCCAGCGCTTCCAGCTCCTTGATCAGGCCGGCGGCCTCGGGGCGCAAAGTATCGCCCAGGCGCGCGAAGCCCCTGAAGTTCCCGCCCAGCGCCAGCAGCAGCATGGAATCCGGCGAGGCGGTGATCTCCGCGCCGGCGGCGGCCGGCACGCTCAGGCCCAGCTCCGTGAACCATTTAAGGCTGCCGGCCAGCAGTTCCGCCCCGTCCAGGCGGGCGCGCACGCCTTTGCCGGGCACGGCCTCGAAAGCGGTGACGGCGCGCGGCTTTACCCCGGCTTCCCGGGCGCGCTGCCGCACGGCCTCCGCGAAGGGATGCTCGGACTTTTCCTCGGCCGAGGCCAGCAGTTCCAGGAATTCAGGTTCGGACACCTCGTGCGGCCGCAGCGCGGACAGGCGCAGACGGCCGTCGGTAAGGGTGCCGGTCTTGTCGAAGATCACCACGTCCACTCCCGAAATGCGCTCGAGCACGTCGGCGTTGCGGATCAGGATGCCGGCGGAAGCCGCCCGGCCGAAGCCGACGGCCACGGCCATGGGCACGGCCAGCCCCATGGCGCAGGGGCAGGCCACGGCCAGCACCGCCGCGAAAATATTCACCGCCCGCGCCACCCCGTCGTAGTGCAGCCACAGCCCGGCCGCCGCGACGGCCACCAGGAACACGGCCGGCACGAACCACGCGGAGATCCTGTCCACCAGGTGCTGCACCGCGCTCTTCTCGGCCTGGGACTCCTCCACGGCCTTTATGATCTTCATCAGCACGGTGTCCTCGCCCACGCCCTCGGCGAGGAATTCAAAGGCGCCGGTCTTGTTGATGGTGCCGGCGTAAACGCGCGACCCCGCGGCTTTTTCCACCGGGAAGGACTCGCCGGTAAGCAGGCTTTCGTCCAGGTCGGAGGCGCCGCCGGTCACCTTGCCGTCCACCGGCACCTGTTCGCCGGGGCGCATCAGGATGACGTCGCCGGGCAGGATGTCGGTGACGGGCACGGTCTCCTCGCGGCCGTCCTTAAGCCGGCGGGCGAACTTGGGCGCTATCTTGAAAAGTTTGGAAACGGCTTCCCCCGCCTTGCTCTTGGAGCGCGCCTCCAGCCAGCGGCCCAGGTTTATGAAAGTAATCAGCATGCCCACTTCGTGCCACTGGGCGTGGTAGTGCATGCCTTCGGGCGGGAACAGCGTAAGGTAGACGCCGTAGAAAAAAGTGACGCTGGTGCTCAGCGAGACCAGGGAATTCATGTCGGCGGTGCCGGCTTTCAGCGCGCGCAGGAACCCGGCGTGAAAATGCCAGCCGGCCAGGCCCCAGGCCGCGGCGGCGGCGGCCAGCATGGTGTACGGCGAGAAGCCGAAGAAATAATCCAGCAGCAGGAACCCGGTGAGGAAGAAAGCCAGCAGGAAGCGGGAAAGGAACACGTTCTTTTCCAGTTCCAGGCCGGCCAGGGCGGTGTTCTCCGCCAGCACCACCGATTCCGAAAAGGCCAGCGCCTTGTAGCCCAGGGCGTCGATCTTGCCCGAGATGGCGGCCCCGTCGAGCAGCGCGGGGTCGTAGGAGAGGAAAGCGGTTTTGGACGGCAGGTTGACCGACACCCGCACCATGCCGGGCAGGGCGCCCAGGCCTCCCTCCAGCCGGGCCACGCAGGAAGCGCAGTGCACGCCTTCCAGCGGCACCACGGCTTTCTTTAAGTTTATGGCCGTCACGTTTTTTCCATCAGCGTTTCACTTCCAGCAGCCAGGTTCTTTCCACGTCGTCCAGGCTTTTCCAGACGCCGGAATAGGTCAGCTCCAGCGCCTTGTCCACCGACGTGCCGTCGCGCAGGCGGGACAGGAACAGGGAGAAATTAAAAGACCCGCCCTGGCGGATCATGAAGCCGGCCACGGACCCCACCTGGGCGTACCAGCGGTCCACGCCGCGCTGGCTTTCGCTCTGCGGGGCGAGGTTGACCATCTGGGAAAAAGGGATGGGGTTGGGCGCCACCGAATCGGCCACGCGGGCCGCGTAGTAACCGGCGGAAGCCTGGTTGGAACGGCTTTCCTCGTAGACGGCCACGCCCTCGTTGAGCCAGCGCAGCCCCGCGGCCTGCGAAAGGCCCATGAACTCGTTGAAGACCAGGTGGGTCATCTCGTGGCCGATAGTGGCGCGCAGGCCGTCGCTCTCGTAGAGCAGCAGCGCGTTGCCGTAAGCCGCGCCCCCGGACCAGTCGGGCTGCCCGGTCTTCAGGCGGTACTCGGAGGCGTCACGGTAGACCGCCACGTTATAGGGGCGCGCGGGCACGAAGGAATAAAGGCCCAGGTCCTGCATGATGCGGGAGTAGTTCTCCTCGCAGAGCGCCGCGTACAGCGACGCGCCCGACGAGGAATAGGCCTGCAGCGAGAAATGCGCGCTTTCCTCGGTCTTAAAGCCGGGGTCCAGCCCCTTGTAAGGGCTTTCCACCGGCAGCCTGGCGGCTTCCGGCGCGGGTTCGCCGCCGGTGGGGATCTCGACGCAGGCGCAGCAAAGGAGCAGCAGCGGGAACAGGATCTTACGCATCAGCGGAGCTCCATCATCTGGCCGTCGATCTTCAGTTTGGAGACCTTGATCCCGTACGGGTTGTCGGAGAGGTCCACCCTGAAGGTGAAGAGGTTCAGTACATAGTCCGGCGCCGTTACGGGCCCCAGCGTGAACTCCAGCGGCCTGGCCTCAAGCACGCTGTCCTTGGCGACGGACAGGGAGAAATTGGCCTCCAGGTCGCGGCCGCGCGCCTGCGCCGAAACTTCCAGGGTCTTGTCCAGCGTGACCTTGATGCCGGACAGGAACGGGAAGCGTTCGGCCAGGTAGCTTTCCACCGCGTAGGAACTGATGCGCGCCGAGCGCACCTTTATGCCCGTTACGCCGGAGGGCACGAACGGGTCCAGGCCGGAGCCGGCGACCGAGAGGCCGGAAATGTCGGCGGTGAGGCCGTAGATGTCCTTGCCCCGGACCACGGCGTAAGGCGCGAAAAGTTCCGCCTGGCCGTAGACGCCGGTGGCGGGATCGAAGTCCTTCAGGGTCAGCGTGCCTTCCTCTATCTTGAGCCCGCCGAAGGAGAGGTTCCTGACGCGGTGAGAGCCTTCCTGCAGGAACTGGATCCTGCCCGCCAGCTTCGCGTAGACCTCGGCCCTGGAACTGTCGGCGAAGTCCAGCTCGGCCTTCTTTTCAAAAAGGCCGGGGAACCACGGTTCCGTTTTAAGCTTGAGGAAAGCCAGCGTCGACGGGGACGGCGGCTCGCCGAAGCGCGGGGCTTTATAGACCAGCAGGAAAGCGCAGGCCGGGCAGGCCGGGTCGTCCGAGAATTTCACGGGGGCGGCGTCTTTGGCCACCGCGAAACGCAGGCTGCCCGAGTTGAAGGCGGCGTCGGCGCCGTAAATTCCCACCAGCCCCCCCGCCGCGGGCAGGTTGGAGCGCACCAGGCCCAGCAGTTCGCCGGCGCGGTATTCTTTGGAAGGCGGCACGGGCAGGCCGGCCACCGGGTAATGGCCGACGGAAACTGTCCTGACGAAGCCGCACTGGTTAACCGCGCCCAGCGCCAGCACGAAAATGAGCAGGTATCTGCGCAGCTTATGGGGAGTCATTACCGGCAGCGCCACCGCGAAAGGCAGCAAGGCCGGGTACAGCAGTTCCGGGTGGCTGCCGCGCACCAGCCAGGTAAGCAGCAGGTAAGGCGCCCAGCACCACGCCGCTACCACGCCCTTCTTCTCATAGGGCATGAAGACGGAAAAATACATCCAGGTCAGCCCGACGGCGCCCAGCGCGAACAGCGGCAGGCCGGCCGAGGCCGCGCCCAGGCCGAAGTAATGCCAGAAACCGTTATACGGCCCCCACAGCGGGACAAAGCCGGCGGCCAGGGCCGCCGCGAGGAACAGGTACCAGGGCAGGTTCAGCAGCGCGCCCGGCACAAAGCCCTTGAACAGCTCGTCGCGGGTATAGGGGCTGGCGAAACCGGCTACGATGAACGGCACCAGCGGCAGGGCGTACAGCCAGAAGAACCTGTGCGAGTAAAAACCCAGGCCCATGAACACCGCGAAGGCGAAGGTCCATTTGGGGTGTTCGAAATCGTCGGAGCGGATATAGCAGGCGTAAAGCGCCGCGACCATGGCCATCAGCGCCAGGTCCGGCGACGGGCGGCGGGCGGTCTCCAGCACGAAAGGCAGCGCCAGCGCGAACGCGGCGCCCAGCCAGCCGGCCAGCGTGGGCCGGCTGCGGCGCACGGCCAGGAAAACGGCCAGGCCGAGTACCAGCAGGAAGAAAGAATTCACCAGGATCAGCGCCAGGTTCAGGTCGCGCGTGACGTAGTTGAGCACCGGCACGTAGGACAGGTAGTAGAGCGGCGGGTTGAGCGAGAGCCCGGAGAACTCCGGCTTGATCAGCGCCCAGAAGCCCTGGCTCTGGAGGTAGTCGGCGTAGCGCAGCACGGCGTTGAAGCTGTCGGAGTCGGCCTGGGTGAAGAAATAACCGCGGCGCAGCGCCCACTGGGCCAGCAGCAGGGCGTGGAACAGCCAGATGCCGGCCAGGCCCAGCAGCCCGACGCTGAGCTTTTCCTTGTGCGGCATCATCAGTTCTTTCTCGAACAGGATGCTCTCGAAAGTCATCCTGTTGGCGAGGAATTTTTTGCGCCAGGGCGAGAGGTTTTGGTCTTCGGCCATTGTCAGTTCCTTTTTGAGCGGGTTTTGCCGCGCTTTTTGCCGGCGGGCGCGGCGGGGTTTTCCAGGGCCGCCAGGCGGGCCTGGTAGGCGGCCGCGTGCTGCGGCGCCAGCCCGGCGGCGCGCAGGTAATGTTCGCGGGCCAGGGGCGCGTTCTTCAGGGCGGCGTAAACGTCGCCCAGCAGGCCTTGCGCCTGGTAAGAATCGGGTTTAAGCTCCGCGGCGCGCGCGGCGGCCTCCAGCGCGGCCGGCAGTTCCCCGGCCTTGTATAAGGCCAGGGCCAGCCAATAGGCGAAACCGGGATCCGCCGGCTTGAGCTCCACGGCCTTTATCAGTTCCTGCGCGGCGCCGGCCGGGTCGCCCATGGCGTACAGGGCTTTGCCCCGCTCGAACCAGGCCAGGGCCGCGGCCGGGTTCAGCGCCAGCACGGCGTCCAGGTCGGCCAGGGCGGCGGGCAGGTTGCGGGCCTTGCGGGCGCACAGCGCCCGGTGGTAATAGGCCAGTTCGAATTTGGGATTAAGCTGCAGCGCGCGCGACAGGTCCTCGCTGGCGCCGGCGCAGTCGTCCAGCTTGTAGCGGGACAGCCCGCGGTTGAGCATGGCGTAAGGGTAGCCGGGGCTGGCTTCCAGGGCCGCCGTCAGGAGTTTGACGGCCTCGCCGTAATTCTCGGCGTCCATCAGCATGGCGGCCAGGTTATTATAGGCGGGCAGGTAGGAAGGGGAGACCTCTATGGCCTTGCGGTAATCCAGGCCGGCTTTCTGCTTGTCGCCCTGGCGCTCGTAGAGCATGCCGCGCGACGTGAGGGCCTCGGGGAAGTTGCGCTTAAGCAGCAGCGCCCGGTTGTAGCTTTCCAGCGCGGAGGATTCCTTGCCGGAGGCCAGCAGCGCGTTGCCCCTGGCGAAATAGAATTCCGGCGTCCGGTTGCAGCCGGCCAGCCCGGCGGCCATTACCGCTAAAAAAATAAGTTTTTTCATTTCAGCAGTCTCCCTGTTTCGCCCCCGCGGGTCCGCTTTTATCGTCCCGCATTCCCCAGGCCATCAGCACGGCCCCGGCGGTAATGGCGCTGTCGGCCACGTTGAACACCGCCGGGAAGAAAGAGAAGTCGAAAAAATCGACCACGAAACCGTAGGCCAGCCGGTCGTAAAGATTGCCCAGCGCCCCGCCCAGCACCAGCGCCAGTCCGGCGGAGGCGGCGCGGCCGTGCGCCTGGATGCGCCGCCTGACGAACAGCAGCACGGCCACCAGCCCGGCGCTGAACACCAGGAAGAACAGGTTCTTGTCGCGGAAAAGACCGAAGGAAACTCCGGTGTTCTCGGCGTAGGTGAGCCGGAAGAAAGACAGCACCTGTACCGATCTCATATACAGGCGCTCCAGCACCCAGCCCTTGGTCAGGCGGTCGAGCAGGAAGATGAAAAGCACCGTGGCCGGCGTATAGAAACGCTTCATTATTTAACGGCGGCCTCCAGGGCCCCGGCGCAGCGGCCGCAGACCTCGGCGTGGCGCGGGTCGGCGCCCAGGTCGCGCCGCCACTGCCAGCAGCGGGGGCACTTGGCGCCTTCGGCCTTGCTCACCCGGACTTCCAGCTCCGGGGCGGCCGCGTCGAATTCCACGGCGGCCTCGGACACTATGGCCACCTGGGGCCACAGCGGCAGCGCGGATTCCAGGAACAGCTTCATGCCGGGATCGCAGGTACGGAGGACGATCCTGGCCTCGAGCGAAGAGCCCACGGCGCCGGTCTTGCGCACTTCCTCTATGGCCTTGGTAACGGTCTCGCGCACCAGCATCACCTTCTCCCAGCGCTCCAGCAGGGCCTGGTCCGCCCAGGCGGCGGGGAACTTGGGGTAGTCGGAAAGGAACACGCTGTCTTCCAGCGACGGGTCGATCTCGGCCCTGGCGGTCAGCCAGGCTTCCTCGGCGGTGAAGGACAGCACCGGGGCCGACATCTTGAGCACGGAGACCAGGATGTCGTACAGCACGGTCTGCGCCGAGCGCCGCTCGACGGAGTCCGGGCTGAACGTATAGAGCCGGTCCTTGAGCGAGTCCAGGTAGAAAGCGGACAGGTCCAGGATGCAGAAGTCCGCCACGGCCCGGATGGCCTGGCGGAACTGGAAGGCTTCGTAATGCTTCTCCACCGAGGCCACCGTGACGGCCAGGCGGGCGCGGATATAGCGGTCCGTCTCCACCAGTTTGTCGTCGGCGACGCGGTGTTTGGCGGGGTTGAAGTCGCTGAGGTTGCCCAGCAGGTAGCGCACCGTATTGCGGATCTTGCGGTACATGTCGATGGGGCCCGACAGGATCTTCTCCGAGATGCGGATATCGTCGGCGTAGTCGCACAGCGCGGCCCAGAGACGCAGGATCTCCGCGCCGTATTTGGTTATGATCTCCTGCGGCGGCAGCACGTTGCCCATGGACTTGTGCATGGCGCGGCCGTGTTCGTCGAGCACCATGCCGTGGGTCAGCACGGCCTTGTACGGCGGATGCCCGTTCAAAGCCACGGACGGGATGAGAGAGGTCTGGAACCAGCCGCGGTGCTGGTCCGAGCCTTCCAGGTACAGGTCGGCGGGATAGAAGTCGCCGGGCCCGAGCATGCCGCCCTTGAGCACCGCGTACCAGGACACGCCGGAGTCCAGCCAGACGTCCATGATGTCTTTTTCCTTGGCGAAGCGCTCCCCGCCGCAGGAACATTTGTGGGGGCCGGGCCCCAGCAGCTGCTCCACCGGTTCGGAGAACCAGAAATCGCTGCCTTCGGCCTTTACGCGCTCTTCCATGCGTTTGAGGAAAGCGGAGTCGGTCTGCACCTTGCCGCAGTCCTTGCAGTACACGGCGATGATGGGCGTGCCCCAGTAGCGCTGGCGCGACAGGCACCAGTCGGGACGGGTCTTGAGCATGGCGGCCATGCGGCCGTGGCTGGCTTCGGGCAGCCAGCTGACGCCGTCGGCCGCCTTCTGGAGTTTCTCGCGCAGGCCGTCCAGGTCCACTTTCAGGAACCACTGTTCGGTGGCGCGGAAGATCACCGGCTGCTTGCAGCGCCAGCAGTGCGGGTAGCTGTGTTCGATCTTCTTCTGGGCCAGCAGCAGGCCGTCGGCCTGCAGGGTCTCGACCACCTTGGGGTTGGCCTCGAAAACTTTCATCCCCTCGAAGATCCCGGCGTCCGCGTTGAACTTGCCGTCTTCCTTGACGGGGCAGAAGATCTCCAGGCCCCATTTCTTGCCGGCGTGGAAATCTTCCTCGCCGTGGCCGGGGGCGATGTGCACGATGCCGGTGCCGGTGGACATGTCCACGAAATCGGTGGCGATGACCGGGCGCGCGAAGCGGCGCGCTTCGGGCAGGTGGGACGCCAGGCAGTGGGTGTACTTAAGCCCCACCAGTTTCTCGCCGGGGATCACGGCGCCTTTCACGGCCTCCAGGCCGGTGGCGGCCAGGAAGGCGTCGGCCAGTTTGTCGGCCACCAGCAGGTACTGCCCGCCGGTCTCCAGCACGCGGTAATCCTCGGTTTTGGCGACCGCGGCGGCCATGTTGGACGGCAGCGTCCACGGCGTGGTGGTCCAGATAACGATGGAGGCGCGGTTCTTGGCCACGGCGTCCAGGCCGTCCGGCAGGGTTTCCAGCGGGAAGCGCACGTAGATGGACGGGGAGGTCTTGTCGGCGTATTCCACCTCGGCGTCGGCCAGGGCGGTCTCGCACGAGACGCACCAGTAGATGGTCTTCTTGTCGCGGTGGATGTGGCCTTTCTCCAGCAGCTCGCGGAAGGCCCCTATGACGGCGCCCTCGTAGGCGTTGGTCATGGTGACGTAGGGCTTGTCCCAGGCGCCCTGCACGCCCAGGCGCTTGAACTCCTCGCGCTGGATGTCCAGGAAACGATTGGCGAAGTCGCGCGCGCTGCGGCGGAAAGCGGGGATGTCCTCGATATGGCGCTTGCCCATCTTCATTTCTTTCAGCAGGGCCTGCTCTATGGGCAGCCCGTGGCAGTCCCAGCCGGGCACGTAAGGCGAGTAATAACCCGCCATGACGCGGGATTTTATGATGATGTCCTTGATGATCTTGTTGAAGGCGTGGCCTATGTGGATATGGCCGTTGGCGTAGGGCGGGCCGTCGTGCAGGATAAAGGGCTTGGCGCCGCGGCGCTTCTCCAGCATTTTGCCGTAGAGGTCCATCTTGTTCCAGGCGTCGAGGATGCCGGGCTCTTTTTTCGTCAGGTCCCCCCGCATGGAGAAGGAGGTGTTGGGGAGAAAAACCGTTTTGGAGTAATCCGTGTTCTGAGTGGTCATTTTCTGGGCGTCCTTTATTAAAAACAATACTAATTATACAAAAAAGATCCGCCGGATTAAGGCCCCGGGCCTCCGCGGAGCCTTCCATGGCCCGTTTTGCCCGCCATGTGCTACAATGGTTGCATGTTCTTCAACAACGCGCACTGTCTGGTCACCGACTGCGGCTCCGTCCCGGCTGACGACGCCGGCCGCCTGGAATACCTGCGGCTTATCGAGAACGCCCGGCGGGATTTCGGCCTGAAACTGGCGGCCTACGCGCTGCTGCCGGACAGGACTTTGCTTTATTTCGTGACCCCCGGCGCCGACCTGCACTCCGTGATGGGCGGCATAAACAGGGACAGAACCCTGCCCGGCTACGCCGCCGGCCACTGCAAGTACAAGCTGATCCAGCCGGAGAAACTCTCCGCCGCGCTGGCCCGCTTCATCCATACCTCCCCGGTAAAAGCGGGGCTGGCGGCCAAACCCGAAGACTACAAATGGTCCAGCGCCGCGCAGTACCTGGGTCTGGCCGAAGGCCCGGCGGACAAGGACATAGTGCTGGCGACCCTGGGCGACAACCCGGAGGCGCAGCTGGCTAAATATTCGGAATTCATGGCCGAGCCCGTGCCCGGCAAGTTCTGGCGCCCTTTCGACAAGAACCGCGACGCGGTGCTGGGCGACAGGGATTTCATGACGGCGCATTCCCCCCACCAGAAATAAAAAAACCGGCGCGGGTCTCCGGCCGGTTCAACCTTTACAAGGTCCCTCTTAATCCGTCTTCATCAGCGAGATCTCTATGCGCCGGTTCTTGGCGCGGCCCTCGGCGTTGGCGTTGTCGCCTACCGGCCGGTGCTCGCCGTAGCCTATGCCCGCGAGCTGTTTGGCGCTTATCCCCTGCTCCGCCATATACTGCAGCACGCTGTAGGCGCGGGCCATGGAAAGTTCCCAGTTGGAAGCGTACTTGCCCCCCTTTATGGGCACGTCGTCGGTGTGGCCCTCGATAAGGATGTCATTGGGCGTCTTTTTGAGCGCCGCGGCTATGGGCGCCAGCACGTTCTTCGCCGGCTCCTTCAGGTCCGCGCGGCCCGAGCCGAACAGCACGCCCTCGGTGAGCACCAGTTTTACCTTGCGCTCGTTGGACTGGATCTGCACCAGGCCCGAAAGTTCGCTGGCCTGCACGGATTCCTTCAGGTTCGATTCCAGCTCGGACTCGTTCTCCTGCGCCTTCGCCCGTTCCAGGCGCTTCTCGTCCACCTTGCCGCCGAAGGACCGCTGGATGTTGGCCAGCGACTCCTCGTATTTCCTGCTTTTGGTCTTGTCGGTCTTGGCCACGGAAAAAGAGAACAGCATCAAAAAAAAGATCATCAGGTAGCTCATCAGGTCGCCGTAAGTGACGGCCCAGAGAGCCCCCTTGTTCAGCTGGTTCTCCAGCTCGTCGCGGCGGCTGCGGTAGATCATACGCGGTTCCCGAAGATGTCCTTAAAGCGTTCTTCCACCCCGCGCTTCAGCTCGCCGAGCCTTTTGCTTTCCGCCTTGAGCGTTTCAAGGGCGGCGGCCAGGGCTTCGAATTTTTTGCGGACCAGCATGCCCGAAACGCCTATCAGGCGGTCGAGCTTTTCGGGCTGCACGTCCTTAAGCAGGCCGCTCATCTGGGCTTCGGTAAAGGCCAGCCGCTCCAGGACGCTGTCCAGGTCGGACCTGAAGCCGTCCATGACGCCGGCGGAAAGCAGCGCGTCGGCGTATTTGGCGCCGAACCTGTCGAAGCGTTCCTCGCTGTCCTTCTTCGCGGCCGCGAAGAGCTCCCCGCTGCCGGCCTTCAGGCCGTTCTCCAGGGCGAGGGCGGTCTGCTCCAGTTCCTGCGCCCGGCGGCGCGCGTCGGCTTCCAGCGCCGCGCCGGCGGCCTGGGCTTTAAGCAGGCCGGCCTGCGCCAGCTTTTCAAATTCTTCCGCCTTTTGGGCGGCCAGCTCAGCCTGGGCGAGCATGGCCTTCCGGGTTTCCTCCGCGGCGGCGGCCGCTTCGCGCCGCAGCGCTTCCGTTTCGGCCGAGACCTTGCCGCGCAGCAGTTCGAGTTCGCCGCGGACGCAGCCGCCGAAAAATTCTTTAAAGGATTCCGCTTGTTCCCGCATGGCGGCGAGGAACTCGCGGGAGGAGATTTCCTGAGCCGCGGCGGCGTCGCCGGCGCTCTTGTCCTTCAGGCCCGCTTCAAGGGCGCGGGCGGAGGCTTCCAGTTCCCGCTCCCGGAGGCGCGCGGCGGTTTCCAACTCCTGCGCCCGGAGGCGCGCGTCGGCTTCCAGCGCGGCCCCGGCGGCCTGGGCCCTAAGCAGGCCGGCTTGCGCCAGCTTTTCAAATTCCTCGGCCTTTTGCGCGGCTAAAGCCGCCTGGCCGCTCATCAGCCGGCTGGTCTCCTCGAGGGCGGCGGTCATTTCGCGCCGCACCGCCTCGCTTTCGGCAGCGACCCGCCCGTGCAGCAGTTCCATCTGCTCGCGCACGCAGTCGCCGAAAACTTCTTTAAAAGCCTGTTCGTTCTGCTTCAGGGAAGCGAGGAACCCGGAGGCGGCGGCTTCCTGGGCGGCGGCGGCGGCGCGGCCGTCCGCAGCTGCCCGGGCGAGGAACTCCTCGCGGGCGCGCTTGACATCGCCGGCGTCGGGCTGCCGGGCCGCCAGGGCGGACAGCTTGTCCTCCAGCCCGCCGAGGCGCTCGGCGAGATCCTCTATGGCCGCGGCGGACTTCTCCGACCGGGCGGAGGATTCGTCCCGGCGCTTGGCCTCCATGGCGAGCACGGAGGAATAAAATTCCATCAGTTTCTTTTCCAGCTCTGCGGCCCGGGCCCAGGACTTTTCCAGCTGGTCGTGCATCTGCCGGTCCATCTCGGAATACTTCTGCTGCTCCCGCACGGCCTTCAGGAGGTCCTCTATCTCCCGGCGGGCGCTTATCTTGGATTCCTCGATGTTCTTAAGCTGGGAAGCGGAAAGGGAAGCGGCGAGGCCGAAATCGGCGAGCCGGCGCTCCAGGTCCTCTATCTTGCGGCAAAGCGCGTCCGAATTGGCGGGACCGGGCGCCGCGGCAGGCAGCGACTGCGTGGCGGAAGGAAGGGAATGCGCGGCCAAGGGCGCGGGCTGCGCGGCGGCGGGTTTAAGCTGCGCGCCGAGCTTTTTCTCCAGCTGGGCCAGGATATTCCCCTCCAGCGCGTCGATCTTCTGCTTCAAAGCGGTGATCTCGGGCACGGGCACTGGCGCGGGCGCCGGCGCGGGAGCGGGCGCGGGCAGGATGCTCGCGAAAATAGAATCTTTTTTAGGCGCTCCGCCCCGGGAGGGGCTGTCGGGGGTCATACCGTTCCCCCTTTACCCGGCCCGGCCGCGGCCGGCTCGCTCCCGTTCAGCTCCGGAACAGCGGAAAGCGGGTTCGCCACGCGCCCGTCGCTGATAAGCTTCAAAGCCGAAACTACGACGGCCTCTACCGCGGCCTCGGTCTTCCCGGCGGAAGGCGCGCCGTATTTCATGGTCTGCTCCAGCATGGCCCAGGTTTTGTCGGTAAGCTGCGTCTTAAGCCTTTCCTTGAAACCCTGCGGGAAATCCCAGAGGGCCAGCGCCCAATCCTCTACCTTCACGTAAGAAGCCAGCATGGAAAGCTCTTTGTCCGAAAATTTCATCAGGTCTTCCGGCAGGAAAACGCGGGGGCGCACCTCGCGCGCTATGTCGGGGTGGCGGGCCTGCAGGCTGTCCAGCATTTCCCTCTTGGCCCGCAGGTTCATCCTGGAAAGAGCCTCTATCACCTTGCTGACGCCGCCGAAGGCCCCGGCCAGGCGCTTCTCCAGCTCTTCCCGGATGGTGATTATCACGTCGGGCTCCACAAAGCGCACGCGCGCCATATTGGAAATGACCTCCATGGAGACTTCCGCGGGCAGCTTGCGCAGGAATTCCGTCTTAACTTCCTCGGGCAAGTGCCCCGCCACCAGGGCCACGTTGGCGGGGTCCTCGCCCGCCATCAGGTTCACCAGGAAATCCACCTGCGCGGGCTTCACGTTGAACACCAGGCTGTCGCTTGCGCCCGGTTCGCCCCCGCCCTCCGCGTCCTTCTTCTCCAGGCCGGACAGGTCCAGCTTTTCCAGCCCGGGCAGCGGCGGCCCGCCCCCGCCCATGCCGGCCATGCTCTTGCCCATGTCCATGGTGATCTGGTGGCTCTGCTGGGCCTTGGCCATGGTGTTCATGGCGCCCGCCAGTTTAAGGAAGCCGATAGCCACCACCACCAGCGCGATGATGCCGATAACGGACAGAATGCCGTACTTGAAGATCAGGCTGACCGCCTCGGGCGTGTACCAGATGGTGCGCCAGGCCGGGGCGAAGGGCGTCTTTATAATGGTCAGCTCGTCGCCGCGCTCGGCGTTGAGGCCCATCACTTCGGACACTACGCTGCGGACGTTCTGCGAGTCCGCCTCGGACATGGTCTTATTGAGTATTACTGAAACAGTCAGTTTCTTTATAAAGGAAGCCGGGAAGATCAGCTGCTTCTGATAGGACTTCTTTTCCCCCTCGGCCGCCTCCATGGCGGGGAAGCCGGGCAGCAGGTATTCGTTCAGGGGCTGGCCGGCGTCCGTGGAGGCGCTCTCCCATTTGAACATGCCGCCCTTGCCGGCGGTCCCGACCCCGCCGGAAGTGACGTCGAATTTCTCCGTGCGGGTAAAATCCATGGTGGCCTGCACTATCACCTTGGCCTGGTTGGGGCCCAGCAGCTTCAGCAGCACTTCGTCCATCTTCTGTTCCTGGGCCTTCTCGTAGCGGGCCTTGTCGTCGAGCGGAATGTTCTGCGCGCCCAGGAAGCCGGGGCGGAAAGAAAGCAGCGCCAGGAGCCCCAGGGCTCCCGCTTTCATCGCTCTTATCCGCGCACTTGTTCTCATAATCTTTTCTTCCGCGGCCGCCGTCAGCCAAGGTAAGACTGCATCCTGCGCTCCACCACCAGCGGGATGCTGCCTTTCATTATTTCCAGCACCCCCTCCAGGATCATCGACTGCATCTTCACCTGCATCCAGATCCTGGAACGGATCTTGCCGGCCACCGGCACGCAGACTACGTTGGCGAACAGTATGCCGTAAAAAGCCGAGGTGATGGCCACGCCCATGGCGGAGCCGACCGATTCCGGGTCGGAGAGCTGTTTAAGCACGCTGATGATGCCCATCAGGGTGCCCAGCAGGCCGAACATCGGGGAAAGCAGGCCGAAGGTGCGGTACACGTTGGCGATCTCGTTCATTTCGTCGGCCGCCTGGTTGATCTCCTGCTCTATCACGTGCTTCACGAAGTGCGAATCGTTGTATTCCAGCGCGGCCGAGGCCACGCGGACCAGGAAGCCGCCGGCGAGGGTGGGGTCGGCGTCCTTCAGCGCGGAGAGGCCGGTGGCGCGGCACTGCTCGGCCAGCGCCACCATCACGGGAACGGTGCGCTTTATTTCGGCGGTGTCGTCGGCCAGCATCAGCACGCGCAGCTCGGTCAGCGCCTTCACCAGGTATTTGAAAGGCGTATTGATCAGCATGGCCACCATGCTGCCGCCCAGCACGACGAAGACGGCGTGGAGGTTGAGGAGCGAGCTCGTTATCTGCCCCGAAGAAAAGCCGAAGAACACCAGGGCAATAAAAGCTATCACGCCCAATATCGTGCTGTAGTCCATAGTTCAGGCATCCTTGCTGACCGCGTAAAACGCCGCGAATACTTATTAATTATAGGAAACCGATGTTTCAGAAAAGTTATATCCTTGTTGCCGGCCTGTGCCGCGGCGCGCTCAGGCGGCCGGCACCTTGAAGTAAAACGTGGAGCCCTTGCCCAGCCCGGGGCTGGTGGCGCCGATATCGCCCTTGTGCGCGCGGATGATCTCGGTGGCGATGGAAAGCCCGAGGCCCCAGCCCTGCTTGCGCAGCTTCTCGTCCTTCTGGTACCGCGCCTGGTAGAATTTACCGAAGATCTTCTTGGTCTCGCTCGGGTGGATGCCGATGCCGGAATCCTTGACGTAGGCCGCTATGCCGCGGCCCTCGCGCCGCAGCGAAACCTCGACCTTGTGCCCCGCCGGCGTGAATTTTATGGCGTTGTTCAGCAGGTTCATGAGCACCTGCGACAGGCGGAACTTGTCCCCGTTTATCATCACGCCTTCGCTCAGTTCCCCCACGACCAGCTCCACGCCTTTCTTCTGGGCGTTGATGCTGAGGGCGGGCAGGATGTCGCGGGCGAGCTCGGCGGAGTCGAAAACGGCTTTCTCCATCTTCAGCTTGCCGGCCTCGATCATGGCCAGGTCGGTAAGGTCGGCTATCAGGCGGCCCAGCTGGTCGGTGGACGAGACGATGTTCTTGAGGTACTGCGCCTCCCGCTCGCCGGGGATCCTCTTGATCAGCAGTTCGCTGAAGCCCCTGATGGAGGCCAGCGGCGTGCGCACGTCGTGCACCACCATGGAAAGGAACTTGGATTTCATCTCGTTAAGGCTGGCGAGCTCCTGGTTGGAAAGAGCGAGCTTGGAGGAAAGCGCCTCGAGCTGGCGCGAGCGCTGGAACACCTGCCCCTGCGCCATGGCGATCTGCACCATGTACTGCTGGATCAGCATGTTGGAAAAGCGCTGCCGCTGGTTCAGCGAGCTGGACTGCATGAAACCGGATACCTGGGAAACGACAAGGATCCCCGCCCCCGCCATCAGCAGGACCATAGGCAGCAGTATCACGATGGCGAATTCCATAAGTTCAGGGCCTCGGCGCCCGCGGGGTCATTTCCAGCCCTGGGCTTCCATGAACTGCCTGACGACGGCGTCGTTAGGGCGCAGTTCCAGGGCTTTCTCGTAAGCCTTGCGGGCTTTGCCCTTGTCTCCCATCATGTAGTAAGCGGAGCCCAGCCGGGTCCAGCCCAGCGGGTTGCTCTCGTCGAGCAGCGTAACCTCCTCGCATTCCTTGCCGGCCAGGTCGAACTGCTGGATGTAGAAGTACTTGGCGGCTTTTTTAAGCTTTTCTTTCACCAGCGCCTGCCGCGGCAGGATCTCGTCGCGGGAGACCTTGTTGTCGGTGATCTCGCCCAGCCCGTAAAGGAGTTCCTCGAACACGCTGTCGCCGCGCATGTTGGCGCCCAGGGCCGCGTGGGCCAGCAGGAAGCCTTTTATGCCGCCGGCCTCGACGTAAGCCATCACGGCCTCGTGGGCCACTTTGGCCTGTTCGGTGTCTTTCTGCAGGGCCTGTTCCCGCGCGGGACTCTCTTTAAGGCGCAGGCGCCCGGAAATTTCCGCCAGGCGCCCGGCTTTGGCGCCCCACTCGCCTTGCTCAAGCTGCGGCTCCAGGCCGAAAGCGCTGGCGAGGTTGGCCTGGGCCGACACGTAGCGGCTGGCGGCCAGGTCTTTTTTCGCGAGCTCCAGGTAATCCGCGGCGTAGTCGCCGAGTTTTTCTATTTTTTCTTTCGGCGCCATCAGTTTGGCGCCGCTTACCCTGGCGGTGGCGCCGGCCAGCGGCTGGCGGGCCTTGGGCGCGCCGAAGCGCATGGAAAGGCCTATCTTGTGCATCTCGCCCAGGTCGCCGAAAGGCGACATGGAGTAATCCAGGTCCAGGAAGGAAAGGCGGAAACCGACGCCGGCGCGCAGCCCTGAGCCTATCTCCTGGCCGGTCTTGAAGCCGGCGCGGAACGAAAGCAGCTGGAACATGAAATATTCCGCCCCGGCGCCCACGGTGTATTTGTCGTCGTTGGAGACCGTCTGGTCCAGCGCCAGGGTAAGCGTGTGCGCGTTGCCGGGGTGGCTGATCCACGCCGCGCCCAGGGTGGCCGACAGCGGCAGCGGGAAGGACAGCTTGTCGTATTTCAGGCCGGTGCCGAGATTCTTAATGTCGAGGGCGAAGCGGAATTCCTGCGCGGCGGCCTTGTTCATCCAGTAGCCGGAAGGGCGCAGGTAGTAGATGGCGCCGAGGTCCGCCGCGAAAGCGCTGGCGGTCACTTTATCCAGGCGCGAGCTGATGGCCTTCAGGTTGACGCCCACGTTGAACAGCGGGCGCTCTATCTCGTCTTTCAGCAGCGTGCGGGCGTAAGCGCCGGCGAAAGCTGTTTCAGCGGCGTCCACGTTGCGGGTTTCCCAGCCTTTGGCGTCGTAGCCCTGGAAAGGCGCCACGCTGAGGCGCGAGATGCTGAGGCCCAGGGTGGAGCCGTAGCGCAGCGGGTACGCGAAGGAAACGTACTGGTGGCTGACCGACTCCATGGAGGCGTTGTAGGTGGCGCCCAGCTCTGGCTGTTCCAGGGAGGCGAGACCTGCCGGGTTCCACCAGGCGGAGTAGGCGTCCTCGGTCACCGCGGTATAGGCCTCGCCCATGCCGGTACCGCGGGGGCCCGGCGAGAACTTCAGGAAAGAACCGGCGGAAGAGCCGGGGTCGCCGGCCGAGGCGGGAACGGCAAAAAAGCCGCCGGCGCAAATTACAAGCGCCGCGGCCGCGTTTACCAGTCTCTGAGCGTTCCCGTTTCCCATAGATTAGATATCTATAGTTTACGGGTTAAAGAAGCGTCAATCCCGAAGAAATACCGAAATAAATGCTAAATATTTATTCCCCCGGCACGAAGGCAATCGTTAATATTTACGCCAGTATTTTATGCCGGTAGCGGTTTTAACCTTCAGCTTGGAAGCTTTAGGGTCTTCCGCGTCCACAAGCCCTATGGCGTAGTTAACCCCGCCCTTGTGGATCCTGAGCGGCGGGACGGTGTCGCAATAGGTAGGCTGGCAGGCGATAAGCACGTTCTGAGTTCCGTCGAAGACGCGCAGCCCGGCGTCGAAATAAGTGACCGTCCTGGTGCTGCCCAGCAGCTGGTACTCCGTGGCCACTCCCCCCCCGTTCAGCGCCTGCACCCAGAAGTAGAACGTGGTGCAGCCCTTCAGCGCCACGGCGGAGGTGGAGGTGGCCACCAGCGCGCCCGCGGGCCCGACGGAAGGCCCGTACAGGGTGCCGGTGTGGTTGGCGGCGGTGGAGGCCTGGAGGCGGTACTGCGTGTGGCCGGGGTTGCCGTTGGCCAGCCAGGAAACGACGGCGGACGAGAAATACACGCCCCCGAAAGGCTCCGCGGGCACGGCCGGGATCTCCGCCAGGGTGGAAACCGTGGCGCCCGCCGAAAGCGGGCTGTACCTGCTGAAATCGTCGAGCGTCCAGACCCTGAAATAGTAGGTGGTGTTTATACCGAGCCCCGTGTAAGCGTAGAAGCGCTGGCTGCCGGCCGCCACGCCGGTGGTGGCGATAGCGACCGTATTGACGTAGGCCGGCAGCGTGGCCGTATTAGTGCTCCAATAGTTCCCCTCCGCCCAGGCCGCTACGGAAGAGTACTGTATGGTGAAGCTTGCGTTATCCAGGGTTCCGAGGTAGCCGTCGTCGCCTGTGGCGTACCAGGCCAGTTTCAGCGCGGTGGCGCTCTCGGGCGTGCCGGAGATAGCGTTCACTTTGTCAGGCGCCGAGCTCACGGCTATGGTGGCGAAAGCCTTGTTGTTGTTGTCGTCGCTTTCCGGGAGCTTAAGGTCTTTGTCCACCGCGACATAGACGTTCCGGTATTCTTCGGGCGCGGCGGCCGTGCAGCTCATTGTCGAGACGGCGGTCTTGTTCATGTTGATGGCGGAGATGGTAGAGACGCCTATCAGGGTGCCGCCGGCGTCCGGGTCCCCCCTGTAGTAGGAAACCTCGACGTTACTGGACTGGTTGACCTTGAAAGAGATGTCATAGGAACTGGCCGTCCAGGAGAGCCCCAGGCTGGTGCTGTCTGCGGAACTGGCGGGCGTATAAGGGTTGCCGGAAGTCTGGGTGAACAGCCCCCAGCCATTGGGGCGCGGCACGTCGCTTCTGGCGATTATCCAGTAGGCGTTACCCGCCGCCAGCACGGGCAGCCGGACCGGATCGTTGAACGTGAACTTCACGAAAGCAGGGGCGGCCGGCGGGGCATAGGACGCTATGGTGGAAGCCAGCACCACGGCGCCCACACTGGGAAGAGTGAGCGTACCCGTCGTTATATCCACGGTGCAGCTGTCCCCGGTAGTCCCGTAATCCTGCATCATCAACTCCACCGACACCAGGCTCCGGTCCACCGTCGCCACAAAAGCCTGGGCGGAGGACAGCCCGGCGTCGATATAGAAATAGTCGTTATTTACCAGCTGGCTGTGCATCACCTGCTGCGGAAAATTCTGATTAAGATTGCGTATCGTGGCTGAAATGGCCACGTTCTGGCCGAAATTGGCGCTGGCGGGAACGAAGCTTATATCTGTGTTAATGAGCGCCAGGTCCGGCAGGGAAACGGCCGTACCGGTCCTGGCCGAACCCAGGGCGGCATAATTCGGGCTGAAATTCCAGTTAAGGGAACCGGCGCGGAAATAATACAAAGTGTCGGAATACAGGACCTGGACCGTAAGGGTGGACGGTGAGACTCCGTTTAACGTCGAGGAAGAAAAGATATCCCCGGTGAAATCGCTGGCGGTAGAAGCCTGCAGCACGTACCCCGCGCAGGCCGCGCTTGAGGGCGAGGCGGGAAGGGCCAGCCAGTTGGCGGTGACGCTGGTGATATTTATCTGGAAAACCTGCCCGTACGAAACCCGCTGCGCCAGGGTTGAAGTGGAGGCGATAACGGGAGAATAAGAATAAATGCCCCCCGGGTTAGCGGCCCTGGTCTTGAGGTAGTAAGTAGTATTGGCCAGCAGCCCCTGGATCTCAGCCTGGAGAATTTTCGTGGTGGAAGAGTGCACCGGCGTGTCCGCCGCGAAATTGGTGGAAGAGAGTTCCAGGGTATAATCGGTACCGGCCGGGTTGGCCGGGCTGCCGGAAGTCCATTGCGCCGTCACGGAATAACTGGACACCGCAAGGGCGGCTGGAGCGCCCTGGCCCGGCGGGCTGGCCAAGGTAGGCGTTGACCCCGCCAGCAGGTAATTAGGCATGGCGCCCCAGTTCAAGGAGCCGACCCTGAAGTAATAAGCGGCATTGGGCCCAAGCCCTGACACCGTAAGCGTGGAGAGGGCGAACGACGGTGTTAAGGAAGAAATGACCAGCCCGGTGAAATCAGAAGAAGTGGAGGCGCCCAAAACATAACCTTCACTGGTGGAGGAAGAAGGCGTCACCGGCAGGGGCAGCCAGGAAACCGAGACGCTGGTTACGAAAACTCCCTGGAATTGCGCGGCGCTGACCAGGCCCGCCAGGGTGGAGGTGGACAGCGTTTCGGCGTAATAGGTGGTGTTCCCCCACACCGCCCCTGCCCTGACATAATAGACGGTATTGGAGGACAGCGCCGGCTCATAGACGGTCAAGCCTTCGGCTGTCCCGTCTACGGTCTTGGAGGAAAAGACGGTACCGGAGAAATCGGAGGAGGTGGAGGCCGAAAGCAGGTAGCCGTTCTCCGGGTCGGAAGGGACCCAGCTGACGGTCAGGCTCGACGTGAACACCGACAGCACCCTGGGGTCTATCGGCGGAGAATCGGGATAAGGCGACTTGGTGCACGTGCTGGCGGCCAAGGCATAGTTAGGTTCCAACTGCCAGTTCAAGCTTGCCACTTTGTAATAATAAGTGGTTTTGGGGACCAGCTCCGTCAGCGTCAGCGTGCTCGCGTTCACGCTCCAGGCGGAGGAAGAGTGGATAATACCGGTAAAGTCAGACGCCGTAGACGCCGCCAGCGTATACCCCTCGCACGTAGAACTGGAAGGCGAAAGGGGATGCCGCACCCAGTTAAAAGTAACGCTGGTGAGGTTGACGGCGTAAACCTGGATGCCGGTGACAGGTTCCGCCAGGGTCGGGACCGCGGCGCCGTTGGAAAGCAGGCTGTACCTGCCCACGTCGTCCTCAGTCCAGAGCCTGGAATAGTAAGTGGTGTTGGGCAGGAGACCCGCCTGGTTATGCCGGCGGAGGCTGAGCGCCGCCACGTTGGTAGTGGCCAGTTCAACCGTGTAAACATAAGCGGGAACTGCGGCGGTATTGGTGCTCCAGGCCAGCCCCTGCGCCCAGGCCGTCACCGAAGTATACTGCAGCGTAAAAGCGGAATTATTCAAGGTCCCCGCGCTGCCGTCGTCACCCGTGGCTTGCCAGGTCAGGGAGATCTCCTCCTTGCCATACCCGGAGCCGGCCAGGTCGCTGACCTTGTCGGGCGCGGAGCTTACCAATATCGTATTGGCGGCCTTGTTGTTCGCTTCGTTGGCTTCGTCGAGCTTGCCCGCCCGGTCCAGGTACACATAAATATTCTTGCCTTCTTCGGGGGCGGCGGCAGTCCAGGTCATGGTAGAGACGCCGGTGCGGTTATATCTGGCCGGAGCTATATTAGAAACGCCTATCAGGGAGCCGTTGGTGTCGGGGTCACCGTCATAATAGGAAACTTCGACTTTGGAGGATTGGGAGACCCGGAACAGGTTATCGTAGGAAGAGTAGCCGGTCCAGCTGGCCCCCAGGTTATCGCTGTCGGCCTGAAGCCGGTTCGGATAAACGTCGCCGGGCACCTGCAGCCACCTGTAACCTTCCGAACTCGCCTCCCAGTTCTTGGCTATGACGTAATACTGGTCCGTACCGGGCAGCACCGGCAGCAGCACAGGGTCGTTGAAAGTAAACCTGAGCCAGACATAAGCCGCGCTGGCGGTATAAGCGGTAGTGGAAGCCAGCACCTGGGCGCCCGCGCTGGGGGCCGCGTAAGTGCCGGTGGTGATATCGATGGTCAGGGAATCCGTGACCAGTGAGCCGCCGTTATACACGTAGAGTTCCACCGCGGAAACCGCTCCTGTCAGGTTGCTCCCGCCGCCGAATCCCTGGGACGACCATTGGGCGGAGTCGATCTGCCAGTTGCTGCCTGCCAGGATGGTGTCGTATTTCTCCAGGCTTACGAATTCCTGCAGCGAGCTGGCGGAGTTGTGTACCACGGCGGAAATGGCGACGGTCTGGCCGAAATCCGCGCTGCCGGGCACGAAGGTTATATCCCCGGAAGCAAGCGTAAGATCCGGCACCCTCGGTTTAAGGGCTATGGTGAGGTAAGCGTGGGTGGTGGAAGCTCCGGCGGCGGTAGTATTGCCGGTCGAGCCGGCTGCGGCTTTTGTGCCGGTGATAAAAGCGATACCGCCGCCGACGCCGCCGGCGATGGTTTCGTCGTGCTGTTTCGTCAGGTTGGTTAAATTGGCGTTAGTCTCGGAACTTAAAGTAGGGGTTTTGACCGCGTCCTCGTCCAGGCCGATAGCGTTAACTATCAAAGTACCGGTCATGGTGGTGGTAAGGGCGGGAGCGCTTAACGAGGCGGTGGCGACCGCGTCCACGCCGCCCGCGGACAGGTGAACGGGCGACTCGGGGTCTACGCCGCGGAAATTGGCGATAATAGCGGTGGTATGATTGTTGGTATCGGCCACCGCAACGCTTTCCTCCGCTCCGGAAGCCGCCTTATAAAAAACGGCCAGCCTCACGCCGCCTATCGCCGCCGCCGTGCCCGTGTACTGGGGCGAATTAACCACCTGGGTCCAGCCGGCCGGAGTGGCGATGGCTTCGTTAGCAGACTCTACGAACAGCAGGAACAAGTCGCCCGCCTGATAAGAGGCCGGCACCGCCACGGTCAGACCGCCGGTACCCGACGCGAACGCGCCTTTCCCCACAAAAGTCGGCGCGTTCAGCTGTACCGGCAGCGTGTAGGCCGTAGCGCCGTTAGAAAGGGGGCTGTACTTACCCTCGTCGTCCTTGGTCCAGAGCCGGAAATAATACGTGGTTTCCACTGTCAGGCCGCTTTGCCGGTAATAGCGCTGGCTGAGCGCCGCCACGGCCGTAGTGGAGATCTCGGTGGTGCGCACATACGCCGGCACGCTGGCCGTATTGGTGCTCCAGGCGTTCCCCTCGGCCCAGGCCGCCGCCGTCGTGTATTGGATGGTAAAAGTGGAAGAATACAGGCCGCCGCTCGAGGCGTCATCACCGGTAGCGTGCCAGTTTAAAAGGATATCGCTTGTGCTGTAGCCTGCGGCCGCCAGGTCGGCAACTGCGTCCGGAGGCCCGGTGTCGGGCGGGATCGTCACCGTTATCGTGTTAAAAGCTTTATTATTGTCTTCATCGCCCTCAGTCGCTTTCAAGCCTCTGTCGATATGCACGTAAATATTATGGTCGCCTGCCGGGCCGACGGCCGTCCAATCCACCGTTGAAACGACGACTGCCGGGTACGCCTGGGGCGCTACGACGGAAACGCCTATCAATCCCCCGCCCGCGTCGGGATCCCCGTCATAGAAATAGACCTCGGTGCCGCTGGACTGGTAAACGCGGAACACCATATCGGTGGTCTGCGTAAGCCAGCTGGCGCCCTGGTTCGTGCTGTAGCCGGCGTTGCCGTTGGCGTAAGCGTCGGTGTTCTTCGCGTACCAGGCGTAACCGTTCACGGAGGTCTCTGTATTATAGGCGACGATATAATACTTGTCCGAGCCGGGCAGCACTGGCAAAGTGACCGGGCTGTTGAAATTAAACCTGGTCCAGGCGGCAAGCGTCGCGGTCGAGGTAGCCACGGTGGAGGCCAGGACTTGCGCCCCCACGCTGGGCAGGGTGCTTGTGCCCGTGGTGATCCTGACGGTCAGCGCCTCGTTGGCGGGCGTACCCATGTTGTAACCGTATATCTCAACGGCGGTGATAGCCCCGCCCGCGAACGAAGTCCCGTTGCCGAAACCCTGGGACTTCCACATGGTATTGTCCACCTGGTATTTTACGATCACCTGGTCGTCCAGCAGGTCGAGGGCCTCCGGCGTCCGCTCGGGCGTTGAATACTTGAGATTGTGTATGGTAGCGGAAGCCCTCACGGTTTCATATTGGTTCGCGCTGGCTTTGGAAAAGATTATGTCGCCGGAGCTGAGGTTAAGATCGGGGTAATAGGTTATGATCACCCTGCCGGCAGTGCCATTGCCGCCTGTCATAGGGGTTCCGTCCCCGGAACCACCGCCGCCCGCGCCGAATCCCGCGGCCGGCGCATTCGCGCCGTTAACACCCAGACCTCCGCCATCACCGCCGTACGAACCTTCGGTCGGGGCGTACAGCGACACGAGGGTTGCCCAGGTGGCGGGCTCGTTATCGGCATCCGCATTTGAACCGGCCGACGAGCCGCCCGGGCCTCCCAGGCCGCCGGTGGCATTGTTGCCAGCGCCGCCATTAGCGCCGGAGTATCTGACATCCCCTATGCCCGCGGCCGCCGTACCGCCCAAGCCTCCGGCGGGCGGGACGCCCGTCGAGTTGCAGCCGGGCAGGCCGCCCGGTGAAAAAACAGTACCTTCGGCGGAAAACCAGCTGGGCCCGCCGCCCTGCCCGCAAGCGCCGGTGCCGCCTATACCGCCCGAGCCCACGTTTACCGTATAGCTGTTGCCGGGGGTGACCGCGATATTTTCCTTTCTTGAATAGGCGCCGCCGCCGCCGCCGCCGGCGCCGTCACTGGTGAGGTTTTGCCCGCCGCCGCCGGCGCCGCCGCCCCAGACCTCGACCAGAACCCTGTTCACCCCCGACGGGGCTACCCAGGTACCGGAAGCCCAGTAGATCACGTGCTCGGCGTAACGCGCCTGAACGGGCTGGAGCAGGCCGGCCAAAAGCAGCAAGGGAGCGGCGTATTTAGCCGCCCTCATAAAAAACGAAGAAGGCTGTCGAGGCCTTTTTATTTTATTGTCCGGGAAAAGCATAACAAAGCTATCTTAGCGCGGGTCCTTAATCCGTTCTCAGCCAGATCTGGCCTGTTACGGGGCTGTCTGGGTCGCTGGTACGGTTCTCTATTACGAGGTTTTTGATATTGGTAACGCCCGCCGCGTCCACCGCAATGCTATATTGCCCCGCGGTAGCGCTGGTGGAAACGTACAGGGTGTATTTGCCGGCTTCGTAGGCCTGCACGTGCAGTTTGGCCGTCGGATCGATAAGTCCTACGCCCACATTACCGGCCGCCGTAACGGTAAGGGTTCCCGCCCCCACCTGGAACAGGCCCTGCGGCGTGGTGGTGCCTATGCCGACAAAGCCGTCTTTCACCACGAAGGTGGACTGGCCCACGGAGAAAGCGCTGCCGGTTATGGTCATGGTGGCGTCGCTGGTCAGGGTAACGGCGGCGGCGGTCTCGGAGAACGCGGAGTCGCCCAGCCCCGACGGGGTCATCCATTTGGCCAGCCTGCCGTTGGAACCGGTGCCGCTTACGCCGGTGCCGCCTACCACCACGTCCACCCAGGAAGCGGAATCGGTGCCGGTAGAGAGTTTTAATTTATTATCGGTAGGATTGTAATAAACCCGGCCTTTTGCCGCGGCCGCGGGCGCCGAATCCAGGTTGGCCAGCGTGATATAACCCAGCGCGGAGAAAGTGGAAGCGTAAAGGTCGCCGAACTGCGTATCGCCGGAAACATGCAGCCTGGCCGCTGGCGCGTTAGTGCCGATGCCGATATTGCCGGTGTCCAGTTTGCCGTAGAGCGCGCCGCCTATATTGAGTTCGTTGTTCGCGCCGGCGGCGGAAGTGTCCTTGCCGTAGCCGATAACGATGTTGCCGGTGCCGGTAGTGATGTTATACCCGGCCTGGAAACCGATGAGGATATTGTCGCTGCCGGAGGAGATGTTGTCGCCGGCATTATACCCCACAATGGTGCTGCTGGAGTAATTGGCGCCGACCGCGCCGTAGCCGGACAGGCTGCCCAGAGTGACGTTGGCAGAGCCTTTATTGGAATACCCGGCGTCCTGGCCTATGTACGTATTGTCCCCACCGGTAGCGTTGGCGTAACCGGCATCGTAGCCCACAAAGGTGTTCTGTTCTCCTTTGACGGTGTTATAGCCGGCCTCGCCGCCTATTAATGTATTCTGGGAACCGGTGCCCTTATAGCCGGCATTGTAGCCGACGTAGGTGTTATACTCGGCGTAATTAGATTGGGAATAGCCGGCCTTGCTGCCTACAAAGACGCTGCCGTAACTGTCCCTGTTCGAGAACCCGGCCATATGCCCCACAAAGGTTTCGGCGCTGCCTGTGGTGTTGGAAGCGCCGGCAGAGTTGCCGATAAAGACATTCTCGGCCGCGCCGCCGGCGGTGCTGCTGCCGGCGTTTACGCCGTAGGCGATGTTGTCCGTTCCCGGCAGTATAGCCGCCATGGTGGCGCCGTTGATCTGGTAGAGCGCGGCGGTGATATTGCTGGAGGTGTTGACGCCGTAAGCGCCCATCTGCAGCGTAGTGGTGGCGATATGGCTGCCCAGGTTGTCGCCCATGGAGGTGGAACTGATCCAGACCAGGTTCCCGGCTGCGGACTTCTGCAGCAGTTGGCCGGCGTCGCCGTCGTTAACGAAGATCTTGCCGGCGGCGGTAAAAGTGGATTCCCCCGCGAAATACGCGCCGGTAGAGACCGACAGGACGCCGTTGACCACCACGTTGCCCGCGCCGGCAAGCGCGCCCGTGTAGGCGGCCTGGGTGGCGCCGAACACGGTAAAACCTTTTATCTCGGCGTCGGGGTCAGTGAGGGTGCCGTTGGCCCCCAGCACGGTAATGTCGTCCTCGGCGCCAAGCTCGGTCTGGGCGTGAACTGAAGCGGCCGGCAGCAAGCAGGCGGCCGAAAGGACCAGGGATAAAAAGAAAGAACGGGCCGTGGAAAAGCGGTGACCGGCGCTAAAGGCGCCTTTCTCACAGGGACAACCGCTTTTTCTCGCTAGGGTCATATATATACGGACTTTTGAATTATATATAAATAAATATATACAACTGCCTATTTATTCCTGAGCCAGGCCGCTATTTTGGGGCCGGAGTTGAATATCATTATGTATTCCCCCGCCCCGGAAGAACCGGCCACGTCCAGTTTCGCGCGCGGGGTTTCCGTGCCTATGCCCACCGCGCCGGAAGTCGACACCACCACCTGGTGCGCGGCGCCTGTGCTTACCGCGAAACTGTAATTCTGCGTATCCGCGCCTTTTACTTCAAGCCGCGCCAGGGCGTTCGTCATGCCTACGCCCACGTTGCCGGTGGACTCCACCGAAAGCCCCTGCTGTCCCGGCGCGCCTTTGAGCAGGGCCGTGCCCATCACTTTAAGGGAATTATTTACATTTAAATCGTTTGCCGTGCCCGAAGACACGTAGAAGACCGTGCCCGCCTGCAGCGTGCTCTGGTCATGTATGGAACTGGGGTCGTATTCAACCACCGCCCCGGGGCTGCCGCAGGCCCATTGCGAGCCGTTCCATTGCAGGAGCTCGCCGAAATTACAACCCGACTGCCCGATCTTGTCCCGGGTAACAGCCCCGGCCTCAAGGTCCTGGTTCTTTATGGAACCATCCGCTATATGCGTGGAAACTATTACTTCACCGATCCGGTCCCCGGAAATAAGCCCTGACGTTATTTTTGAGGCGTCGAGGCTGTACAGCCCGGAACCGTTGCCGGCGAACCAGCCGGCTGTCACCGACGAAGCGAACGCGACCGAGTAGCCGGCGCCGCCTATGTTGAGGTTTGCCGCGGGATTAAGCGTTCCCTCCAGTGTTAAAGCCCCTGTCACCGTATGCGCTCCCAGGGAGGTGATGGCGTCCGTGCCGCCACCCGCGTGAGTAGCCGCGTGAGCCACCGGCCCCGCTCCGGAAATGGAGATCCAGGCAGTACCGTTCCAGTAATTTACCCCGTTGAGCGAGGTATTGTACCAGAGGTCGCCGGCGGAGTAAGCCGCCGGTTCCGCGTTCGCGCTGGTATAGCGCTTGCCCGATAACATAAGGCTGTTTATGGCGTAAGGCGAGGAAGTAAGCTCTTCCCTCGGGGACATGATGTTGCTTTCAACCTGAAGTTCCAGCCACAGGCTGCCGCTCTGCCAGTTAGTCAGCGTCGCAGGTTCCAGCGTAACCCTGAAGACGCCCGTTGAAACGCTTACTTCGATAGGCGCGCTGGTTTCCCAAAGCAGACTGCCGGCGGTGGAAGAACTGTAGATGCGGAACCTCATGGCACGCTGGCCGTTGACGAGAAAACCCGCCTGCCGCAGGTTGCCCTGATAGGTGAACTTAACCGGGACTTCGGCCTGGGCGCTGACAGGCAGCAGATGACAGGCGATCGGCAGCAGCAGGAAAAAAGACAAAGCGCGGCCCAGCCGCTTTATGGCGGCCGACGCGCTGGTCAGTTTTACCGTTTCTGCCGTTCTCATATCATCCAGACTTTCCTGTTGAAGCGTACCTACCTTGCTCTGCTTCCCTTTTATTCTCCCCGCCGGGGTCAGCCCCGGCGGGCAGAAAGGAGGAAGTATAAACCGCAGTATCAGTTATCGCTTACTCTTACTTCTTCTTTATCCACGCGGCCAGGTTGGTAGCGGTCGCGGGGTCGCCTGAATAGAACTTGGCGACGTAGTTGCCGGACACGTCTCCGCCGGCCACTTTCAGCGCCGTACCGGCTTCCACCACGGTATTCACCGCGTGGGTGTCGGTGCGCGCGTTGCCCAGCTGGGCATTGCCGTTAACCGTGAGGTTATCGGTAAGGGTAGCCGCCCCGGTAACGCCCAGGGTACCGGCCACCGCGGTATTGCCGTCAGCGGCGGTAACCGTGAACTTATTGGTAGCTATGGCCAGGTCGCCTGCTATGGCCGTGTTGCCGTTAGCAGCGGTAACCACGAATTTATTCGTAGCTACGGCCAGGTCGCCCGCCACGCCCATGGTACCGGCCACGGCGGTATTGCCGTTTAACGCGGTAACCGTGAACTTATTGGTGGCTACTGCCAGGTCTCCGGCCACGCCCAGGGTGCCGCCCACTCCGGTGTTGCCGTTGGCGGCGACGACCGAGAACTTGGTCTCGTTGATGTTCAGGTTGCCTACCAGCGCCATCGCGCCGGTCACCGTCATGGAGCTGCCGGCCTGCAGGGTTATGCCGCCGTTGTCCACGTCCTGTATGAGCAGGCTGTTTACCAGCGCGGTTTCGCCCGCGTTGGGCATCTGCAGATAGCGGGGATCGCCCATGGACGTACCGTCCAGGCCCACGCTGTCGTTGGCCCAGAACATGCCAGCGCCCTCTATCTTCTTAAGCACCTGGTTGGCAGTACCTCCGGCAATGTGGATATTAGCCGCACTGCTGAAGCTGCTTACCCCGGTGAAGAAAGCGCCCGCCGAGAAGGTGGAGGCGCCTGCCACGTACATGCCGCTGGACACCTGCACATGCCCGGCTACGAACATGCTGCCCGGACCTTCCGGGATGTTCACCGTCTGGTTGGAACCCTTGGAACCCAGCAGCGTGAATCCCTTGATCTCCGCGTCGGGGTCCGCCACGTTGCCTCCCGCGCCCAGCACGGTCAGGTCGTCCTCTATACCGAACTCGGTACCGTTGTCCGCGGCGTAAACCGCGGGAGCCCAGGCCAGCGTTAAAGCTGCCATCAGGGCGAGCACTGTTTTTTTCATGTTCATACTTCCTCCTGGTTGATTGACCGTCCCGGTGCCTTGTCGCCGGTAACCTGCCGCGCTGCGCTACTGATACTGCTCTTACCAAATTACCATTAACTTCCCGGTCTTGACTTTGGAACCGGAAACCACGCGCCACAGGTAAACGCCGCTGGCGGCCCTGTTGCCGCCGGCTGTCCTGACGTCCCACTTTACTTCCTGCAACGGCGGGTTGGCGGGGATGGGCAGTTTGCGCACAAGCCGCCCGTCCGGGGTATAGATCTCTATGTCGCCGACCTGCGGCACGCTGGTAAAGGTTATACCGCCGGCCTCCGTGCCGGTCTGCCCCTGGTTCGTACCGGCCTGCGGGCCGTTGGGCCTGAAAGGCACGGGAAAAGCGTAAACGTCCTTGACGGAATCGTCGAGGGCGCCGAGCATGGCGTACACGCCGGGCATGCCGAAAAGCACGCTGATGGTCTTGTCGGCCGCGTTGTAGGAGGCCCCGGGCAGCCGCACCCACATGCTGCGGTTCTCGTCGAGGGTCCAGGTGTTGAGGGTGTCCACGCGCACCTGCGGGTTGGACCCGTCCAGCACCCCGTCGCCGTTGTCGTCGCGGTAGCGCATGGTCAGCACGCCCTTGTTGGCCAGCGGCTTCTGGTATAGGTCCTGTTCGTCGAAGATGGACATCTCGGCGAGGTGGTTGGGGAAGAGCTGCGCCCAGGCGCCGTCGTTATGCACTATCTTGTTATTAGCCTCGTCGATGGTGCCGGGATCCACCGCCATGGGCTGCGTCTGCTGGTCCACGTTCATGGTGATGTCGAAGCGGTCCTTGTCCACCGAGTCAGGGGGCAGGGTAAGGCTGATGTTGCCGGACTGCGTACGCATGGCGGCCAACAGGCCCCTCTGGAAAGTAAGGTGCGGCGGGTTGTAAAAACCGGCGCGGCTGGCATAGTCCCCGCCGGAGACCAGGCCTACGTTGTCAGCGGGCAAAGCCGCCTGGGCGATGGAGCCGCGGGAGGCGTAATCGCCGCCGGCCAGCTTCTCCCCGCCGCCGTTGTCTATCACCGACGATTCCACGGCATACTCGCCGCCTGAAACGCAGACGGCCCGCTGGGGCAGAGAAAAAATAAATAAAAAGAGCGCCGTCGAAGCGGTGCCCAATGTCCGTAGCATTTTGAACGATCCCTTAACCATAACGATATTATAGTGGTCCCGGCCTCCCCAATCCCGAAGAAATACCGAATTTAATGTGAAAAGGTTGTTATGGGCTTTTTGAGGCCGCGGGCCCGCCTATTCTCCGGCCGCCATTATTGTTATATAATTACATTCCGGGGGACCTGCGGGGGACCCGCCGCGGGCAACTATGGTGGATTTTACACTTTGGATAGTCAGCAGTGACGCCAGGCTTTCGGAAGCCTGGTATAAGCTTTTTACCAGGAATTGCTTTAAAGTAGAACGCCTGTCGACCCTGGCGGCGCTGGGCCGCGCCTCGGAAGGTCAAAAGGGGCTGGCCCTGGTCTGCATGGAACTGGAAGACCTGCATGCCCCCGCGGACCTTAAAACTTTCATCTCCGGAAGGAAGAACCTCTCCGTCATCGCCGCGGCTTGCGGTAAAAAGACCGACAACAAGCTTATAGCCGAATTGCTGGATTCGGGCGCGGACGATTTTATACTGTCCGAGCTGGACGAGCAGGTGCTGTTATGCAAAGTAAAAGCCCACCTGCGCCGCATGCTGCCCAGTCTTACCTGCTCCAGGACCGTGGTCCTCTCCAGGAACGGGGACGTGGAAGTGGACAGGCAGAAGAGGACCATCCGCACCGGCATTAAAACCCGGAGAACGGCGGACGTTTCCAACGTTACGCCCAAAGAATTTGATATCCTGTCTACGCTGCTCTGCAACGAGGAGCAAGTGGTGACCCGCAACCTCCTGATGGACGAAATCTGGAAAGACAAGTCCGGCCGGGTGAACTGTGAGACCATCGACAAACACGTGGAGACCCTGCGCAACAAGCTGGGCCCCTACGGAAAGAACATCAGGACCATCTACGGTTCCGGCTATATGTACAAGGCCGAAGCGGTGAAATAGCCACGGAGATTTAATGAAAGTTCTGGTAGCCGACGACGACAACACCTTCAGATCGCTGGTGACGGAAGTTCTCTCCGACGCCGGCTACGAAGTATCCGCGCACGAGAACGGCCGCCTGGCCTGGGAAAGCCTGCAGGCCGAGGGCGCCGGCCTGGCCGTGCTGGACATCAACATGCCCGAGATGGACGGCATCCAGCTGCTGGGCGCCATCAGGACGGACGAAAGATTCAAGGACATGCCGGTGCTGCTGCTCACCATCCGCGCCTTCACCGAAGACCAGATCCAGGGCTACGAAAAGGGCGCCGACGACTACCTGACCAAGCCTTTCGACAACGACGTGCTGGTGGCCAGGGTAAAAGTATTGGAAAGGCGCATACTGGGACATTGACACCGTCATGGCGAACATCCTGATAGTAGACGACGATTACAGCATCCGGACGCTTTTCCAGTTCGTATTCATGGAGGCCGGGCACACGACGGCGCTGGCCAAAGACGGCAAGGACGCCCTGCAGAAACTGGAGACTTTTACGCCGGACCTGATGCTGCTCGACATCTCCATGCCGGTGATGACCGGGCCGGAATTCATAAAAGAACTCCACGGACTCGCCGCTGCCAGGCCCGAGCTTGCCAGGATACCGTTTTTGGTGCTGACGGGCGAGAATTTCATGAAGCTGAAGGAGCATTACGGGATGGAAAGCAACCCCGACTGCAAGGCCTTCCTGCCCAAAATGACCCAGCAGGCCACGGTACTTTCCCTGGCCGCCAAGATTTTAGCCGAATACGGCAAGACATAGCCCGCCCCCCGCGCAAGCGGCGGGACGGACGAGGATCCGGAGGAACTAACATGGAAACCATACTTACTGTTTGCGCGGTGGCGGTGACCCTGGCGTTCGTGGCGCTGGTAGTGCAGGCCATAATAACGCTGAAGCAGATCTTCCACACGGCCAAAGCCGTGGAATACCTGGCGCTGAACGCCGACGGCAAACTGACGGCGCTGGACCCCGTGATAGGCGCGGTGAAATCCGTGTCCGGCGCGGTCAGCTCCGGCTGGTTCAAGCTGGCGCAGACCTTCTACGGGCTCTTCGCGGGGAAATAAATGAAATTCCTCAACATCCTTAACAGCCTTTACGACGAGGAGATCCTCTGCAAGCTGGGGTTCCTCAAAGGCATCCGGCTCTTCGAGGGCATCAAGAAACGCCAGTTGATCCACGTGCTGGAAAGCCTGCAGGAACGCACCTACCTGAAGGGCGAGACCATCTTTACCCAGGGCGACATAGGCCGCGCGCTGTTCATCGTCTTCGACGGCAAGATAGCCCTGACCAGGATAGACCAGGCCACGCAGAAAAGCGAGATCATCGCCGAGGTCCATCCCGGCGAGTTCTTCGGCGAGATGGCGCTGCTGGAGGAAATGCCGCGCACCGCCACCGCCTACGCGCTGGAGGACACCAAGGTCTTCATGCTGTTCAAAATAAAGCTGGAATCGCTGCTCTTCGCGCGGCCTACCATCGGCGTCACCATCGCCGCCCAGCTGGCCAAAATAATGTCAGCGCGCCTGCGCGCCATGATAGAGAAACCCCAGGGAGAATAAGCGGCCGGGGGGCAGGACCAGGCGAAAAAACACTATGGCGACAGAGACCCAACAGAAAAAGAATTACGCGCAGTTCCTGCTGCCGGCTTTCATCGGCCTGGCGCTGATCTACTTCGTGGTGCTGGCCAAAGGGGCCATCTTCCCCTTTATCCTCAGCGCGGCCCTGGCGTATATCATCAGCCCGGTGATAAAGTACTTCGAGGTGCGCGGCATAAAACGCACCTTCGCCGTAGCCGGCCTTTACATCGGCGCCGGGGCGCTGGTGTTCATAGTGGTCTACCTGCTTTTCCATTTCCTTTCTTTCGAACTCGAATCGCTGCAGCAGTCCTGGCCGGAGTACGCCGGGCGCATGCAGCAGTTCGTCATCAACCTCAACGCCAAGCTGACCAAGAACTATCCTTTCCTGGCCTCGCTGCGGCTGGAGGCCAAGCTCGACCACCTGCTGGAGGCGGCGCCGCAGTTTATCCTGGGGCTGCTGCCGGCGCTTTCGCTGCTGTTCATTGTGCCGTTCATCACTTTTTTCATGCTCATCGGCGGGGCGAGCCTGATAGACTACCTGATAGACCACCTCCCGTCGCGCCACGCCGAGATAGTGCTGCACATAGCGTCCCGCATCGACGGTTCGCTGGGCAATTACCTGCGCGGCATCCTGACCGAGGCTTTTATAATTTTCCTGATAGCCTTTACCGGCCTGCTGCTGATGAACCTGGATTACGCCGCCGTGATCGCCATCCTGATAGGCGTCTCCAGCCTGGTGCCGTACCTGGGCGCCATCGTCGGGGCGGTCCTGTCCTCCATCGTGGCGTACCTGCAGTTCGGCAGCATCGTGCCGATCATAAAGATCCTGGCGTTCTTTACCGGCATCCGGTTCTTCGACGACTGGTTCCTGCAGCCCTACATCATGAAAAAGGCCGTTAAGCTGAACCCGGCCGTCATCCTGCTGGCGCTGATGGCCGGCGCCGAGATAGGCGGCATCTGGGGCGTGATCTTCTCCATCCCGGTCACCTGCATCATAAAGGAGATCCTGCAGATAGCCATTGAACTGCAGGAAACGGAATTTCGCTGGAAGCCCAAGCCCGAGCCCACCCGCATCAGCATCCCGTACACCTGAGCCCGGCGGGCATAAAAAAAGAGGCGCAGCTGCGCCTCTTTTTTTTGCCCCTGGCAGGGTCAATGGGGTCTTTTCAGCGCCAGGGCGATCTGCTCGCGCAGCGCGTTGACGGGGCAGGGCTTCTGCAGGAAACCTTTCACGTTGCCCTCCTGCTTGAAGACCATCTCGGTGGAAGGGTCGAAGTGGCTGGCGGTCATCACCAGGATGGGGATCTCTTTCAGGTCCTCTTCCGCCAGCAGCATGCGCATCAGCTCCAGGCCCGAGACCCGCGGCATCATCACGTCCATCAGCATTATGTCCGGCATCAGTTTTTTCGCCTGGTCGAAACCGTCCTGCCCGTCGGTGGCGGTATAGACCTCGTAGTCATCCGTGCCCAGCGCCATCTGGGCCAGCTGCAGGAAATTTATATTGTCGTCCACCACCAGCACGCGTATTTTAGGCATAAGATCATTTCTCCAGGGCTTTGAGTATTTTCTCCCTGATAGTGTCGGACGGGCTGAGCTTGGTGATAAAAGCCGACATGTTGACGTAACGCCGGGCGAGACTCTCCGTGATCCCGTTAAAATCGGAAGCGGTGATCACTATTACCGGGATGTGGGCAATGGCGCTCTCCAGGGACATGAGCCTGAGGAACTCTATACCGTTCATTCCGGGCATGTTGACGTCCAGCAGCACCACGTCCGGCAGCAATTCCGCGCACTTCTGCAGCCCGGCCTGGCCGTCGTCGGCCCAGGCCACCTCGAATTCGTCCCCGAAAGCCCCCTGCACCAGCTCGGAGAACTGCTTGTTGTCGTCCACCAGCAGCAGGCGCTTTTTAACTTGTTGTTCCATATTTATAAACCCAAAACTTTTTTTACCAGGCCGATAATGTCGTCTATCGGGGTGGTCTTGGAAATAAAGCCTTTAACGTTGCGCTCCTGCTTGAACAGCGACTCCACCGACGTGTTGAAATGGCTGCCGGTGGCCACGATCACGGGGACGTTGCGCGCGTTCTCGTCCGCCATCAGGCTGCGCAGCATCTCCACCCCGGAGACGTTGGGCATCATCACGTCGGTGATGATAAGGTCCGGCGGCGCCAGCAGGGCCTTATCCAGGCCTTCCTGCCCGTCCTGGGCCGTGTCCACGTCGAAATCATCCTCGAGCGCGCACTGCAGCAGGGACGAGAAGTTCTGATTGTCGTCCACTACCAGTATTTTTTTGCGTTCCGCCATTTTAATCCCCCCGCGGTCACCGGGCGCCGCCCGCTGAAAGAGTTGGGCAAGGAGGGAATCGAACCCTCATGATCGTGAGATCGCAGGTTTTTGAGACCTGTGCGTCTACCAATTCCGCCACTTGCCCGCCTGGCTATTCTACAAAATTTATCGCTTCGCCCCCGGGGCGCCAAGGCCCAGTAAATCGTCGAGGCGGACGGGCTTCAGGCCCCGTTTGCCGGCCTCGTCCAGGAGGGCCGCCACCAGGCGCAGGTTCTTCTCCTTGACCTTTCCCCCGCCGTCGTGCAGCAGCAGGATGGCGCCGGGCTTGAGGGCCTTCAGGTATTCGGCCGTCATCTTCTCCTCGGGCTGCTTCAGCCAGTCGCTGCCGTAGGTCCAGTTGACCAGCGTATAGTTCAGGCGGCGCGCCACGGCGCGCACCCAGGGACGGTCGTAGCCGTTGGGCATGCGCAGCACCGTGGGGCGCTGGCCGCCGGCCTTCTGGATGGCTTCGGAAGCCCTGGCAAGTTCGGCCTCCAGCACCGTTTCCCGGTTTCCGGCATTGCCGATCTTGAACCAGTTCTTATGCGTATCGGTATGGCTGGCCACCAGGTGGCCGGCCTCCGCGATCTTCTTTACCCTGGCCGGGTAGGCGCGGGCCGAAGAGCCCGGGATGAAGAAAGCGGCCTTGGCCCCCCTTTTTTCGAGCAGCGCCAGCAGGGCTTCGGTAATATGGCCCGGCCCGTCGTCGAAGGTGAGGGCGAACTCGGCCTTTTTAGGGTCGCCGGAGGCAAAGAACTTTCCGGCGTAAGGATTCTCCGCCGCCAGGCTGAGCCCAACGGCCAGAGAAGTTACGGCAACACACAGGATGAGGGTTTTTTTCATATTTCAAATTTCATGCTTTTCCAGGTTGCGCAGCCCCAGTTTCCACGGCACGTAAAGGGCGGTAAAGTTCAGCACCAGGAAGACCGCCGCGCACAGGGCGACCGCGCGCGGATCCCACGCGTTGGCCCGCCCGAAACGCTCCGCGAAGTGCATCTGCACCGGCCAGGCCTCCACGCCCACCAGCAGCGAGAGGTAGCCCATGGCGCAGGCCATGTAAAGGAAACCGCCGTAGGAGGACTCCAGCTGGTGGATATTCTCGACATTAAAATCCGGGAACAGCGCCCCCAGGCCGATGCCCATCACGGAAATGACCACCGAGGCCACGGTGATGGTAAAGGCGGAAAGCACGGAGATGAACAGGTCCGCGTTGAGCAGGCGGTTGGAGGCGGTTATCAGCAGGAACCCGACGATCAGCGAAGGGATCAGGGAAACCATGAGTTTTTCGCGCATGACGGAGGCGGCGGACACCGGGGCGGACTTGAGCAGCCAGTAGCTGTTGCCCTCCAGGCTGATGGCGGGGAAGGTGAAGCGCAGGCCGATGGCCGCCACCACGAAGCCGGCCACCCCGACGTTAAGAAAGGAGACCAGGCTTTTCAGGTCGGGCGTGTCCAGCGGCAGCTGGCGGATGCTGAACAGGTAGACGGCTATCAGCGCCGCTATCAGGATGATCTGCGACCAGTAGCGGGCGTCGCGCGCCAGCATCAGGCGGTCTTTCCAGTAAAGGATCAGCGGCACCCGCAGCGCCGGCCACCTGAGCGCCAGGCGCTGCTCGCGCGAGGTTTCCCGCCCGCCCTTGAAGCGCGGCGAACTTTGCGCCCCGCTGAAACCGCGCATGTACAGGCGGCCGGCCAGGAAATAAATAAAGGCGTAGATGACCGCGGTGGACAGGCACAGCACCAGCGCGCTGGCGGCAAAGGCCTGCCAATGACCGGCGGAATAGGCCACCATGGCCTTGGTGACCCACCAGGACGGCATATAAGGGGCCGTGGGCGACTGCAGGTACTGGATGTACTGCGCCACTATTTCCAGCGAGTCGGGGCGCAGCAGCTGTTCGGGCTTGGAGAACCTGAACACCACGTAGACGAAAGCGACGGAGATGCTACCCAGCAGCCAGGTGATGTCGCGCGTTTTGGACGACGGGAACAGGTACATCACCAGCATGCTGAACAATATGCCGAAGGCCCCGGCCAGCATCACCAGCGGGACCATCAGGAAGCCGTAGGCCAGGTAGAACCCGGCGCCCAGCGCCTTTATGCGGCCCAGGGCCAGGATGAACGGCAGTATGGCCAGCACCAGCGTCCACGACGAGTAGAACACCGTCTCCAGGGCTTTGTCCAGGAAGATGGAGCGCAAATCCAGCGGGCAGGAAAAAAGGAATTTCAGGTCGAAGGCATAGTACAGCGTGGTCATCGAGATGATGATGGAGGACACGATGACCATGGAGAAGGTCATGAGCAGCACCATGGAGGTAAGCTTCCAGGACAGCATGGGCCCGATGAGCTGGACGCCTTCCAGGTAGCTGAGCAGCCGCCAGAACCCGCCGTAAAGCGCGGCCAGCATCAGCAGGCCCACGCCGGCGAACATCAGGTTCTTGGCCAGCTTCCAGCCGCGCATGGCTCTAAGCGTGTTGGTGAAGGTGTGGAGTTTGCGGGCCGCGAGGACTTTGAACATGGCCTATTCCGTCAGTTCCAGGAAGACGTCCTCGAGGGAGCGCTCGCCGGCAGCGCCGGCGGACATTTTCTTTACTTCGGCCACGCTGCCGCGCGCCACCAGGCGGCCGCGGTAGATGATGCCCACGCTGTGGCAGAGCTTTTCGGCCATGTCCAGGATATGCGTGCACATGAAGACCGCGGCGCCTTCGCGCGCGATATCGGCCAGCAGGGTCTTGAAGCGGCGGATGCTCTTGGGGTCCAGGCCCACGGTAGGCTCGTCGAAAAGAACGGCCTTGGGGCGGCGCAGCAGCACGCTGGCGATCAGCAGCTTCTGCTTCATGCCGTGGGAATAGCTTTCCAGCAGTTCCCCCGCCTGCGCCGTCAGCTCGAAAGTCTCCAGCAGCTGCGGGATGCGGCGGCTTTGCTCCGCCTGGGGCACGGAATACAGGTCGCCCATGAAGCGCAGGAATTCCCAGCCCGTCAGCTTGGGATAGACAAAAGGCTCGTCGGGGATGTAGGCCATGACGCGCTTGGCCGCCAGCGGGTCCAGCGCCACGTCGTAGCCGGCCACGCTGACGCGCCCGGAGGTGGGGCGCATGATGCCGGAAAGGATCTTGACCGTGGTGGTCTTGCCCGCCCCGTTGGGGCCCAGGAAGCCGAAGATCTCGCCCGGCTCCACCTTAAGGTTGAGCCCGTCGACGGCCTTGAAGGAACCGAAAGTCTTGGTAAGGTTGTGTATCTCTATCATAAAAAAAAACAGGCAGGGAAGCGTCTCCGCCAACCCTGCCTGCCATATGCCGAAGCTTGGATCAGCGGCCCTGTTCGCGCTGCTCGAGGAAACTCTTGATCTCCTGACGGGTGGTAAGCTGCCGGAGCAGGTAGTTGGCCAGGTTGGCGAATTTTTCGCGGGCCAGCTCGTCGGCGTACTTGGCGCGCTCTTTCTCGAAATTCTTCAGGCCCTTGTTCTTGGCCGCGTAATAGGCCTTTACCTCTTCCGGGGTGACCTTTACGCTGGTATAGACGAACTGCTTGAACTTGGACGCCAGGCGGGCCTTCTTGCGCCAGGCCTCGTATTCGGCCGGGGACATCTGGAACTCGTTGTAGACGGTCTGGTAGTAGGCGCGCGGGCTGAAGTTGCCGCTCTCGCGGAACTGGGGCGTGTTCTGCACTTCCACCGCCACCTCGAAGTCCGGCACGCGCATGCCCAGTTTGTCGCCCTGCTGGCTGAGCAGTTCCTCTATGATCATTTCGCGGAAAACTTCCTGTTTTACGCTCCTGGACAGGGCTTCGTTAACCTCGGTATTGGAGTCCTTGAAGCCGGACATCACGCGGTTGACCTGGGAGACGAAGCGCTGGTAAGGGATCTTCGTCCCGCCCACGTCGGCCACGGCGTCCATGGAGGTGGTGAACACCTGCCCGCTGATAAAGAAGATGGAGCCCACGAAGATGACTACCACGACGATGAAGATCGGCCGAGTGTGCCTGGTGAAGAATGAGATCATTGTTATTTAGCCTCTGTCTTGATGTTTTTTTCCGGCTGGGGCTCCGCGCGTCCCGCCTTTTTAGGCTGCTCCATGGCGCAGTTCCCGTTGAACAGGGCGCCTTCCTCCAGCATGATGCGCGGGGCGCGCAGATCGCCGTCCACGCGGCACCCGGAGAGCGCCTCTATGTGGTCCAGCGCCGTCACGTTGCCTTTGATCTCGCCGCAGATGTAGCAGACTTCGCAGGAGATGTCACCCTTGATCTTGCCGGACTTGCCCACCGTCACGATCTTGGCGTCCACTACGGAGCCGTCCACCCGCCCGTCGATGCGCAGCGACCCCTTGGCCGTAAGCGTGCCCTGAAAATAGGCTTCGGTGCCGATAAGCGTGTCCCCGTTCTTGGTTTCAAAACTGATGTTGGTATTTTTAAATAACGCCATGGAACCTCCCGTCTGATTTACAGCCCGCCGAAAATACCGTCGAACAACCCGGCAAAATTACCCGTGTGCTTGCCGCCCACCTGCAAATACTTCATCGGGTCCTTGGGCAGGCCGCCGGTCCAGACCTCGTAATGGAGGTGGTTGCCGGTGGAAGTGCCCGTGGACCCCATGCGGCCGATAACCTGGCCGCGCCTGACCTGTACGCCTTCCTTGCCCAGGATCTCGCTCATGTGGCCGTAAAGCGTGGAATAGCCGAACCCGTGGTCGACGACGGCGCACATGCCGTAGCCCTGGGCCCAGCCCGAATGGCGGACCACGCCGTCGGCGGCCGCGTAGATGGGCGTGCCGGCCTCGTTGGCGATGTCTATGCCGCTGTGGTATTCGCTGGCGTAGCGCAGCGGGGCGATGCGGTAGCCGAAAGGCGAGGTGATGCGGCCCTCGGCGGGCCAGATGGAAGGCGTGGCGCGCGCGCCGTTATGCCGGTCGGTAAGATAAAGCGTCATCTCCGTATAGCTGGACAGCCGCTTGCGGGACTCCGCCTGCATCTTCTGGATGGAATTGTTAAGCGTGGTCTCTTTTATCTCGGAGGCCTTGGCGTTGAGCAGGCGGCGGAAATCGGCCAGGTCGGCGTCCTGGGGGCCGCCCAGGCCCTGTTCCTTTTCCAGCAGGTCGGGGTCCATACCCAGAACTTTGCGCAGCTGGCTGTCGGTGCGCTTGGTCATCTCCAAATAAGCCATGCCCTTCTCCACCTGCTCGGAGACGTAGGCCATCTTGGTGCGGAGGATCTTGTTATCCGCCTTGGTAACGTAATAATCGAAGTGGCGGCCGGCTATATACCCCGCCCAGACGGTAAGCACGGTCCAGGAAGCGCCGAAGACCAGCAGGAACAATACCGGCAGATTAAAGCGCAGCGAAGGCATACCGTTGTGCGGGATGACAAAGATACTGACAGGTTTTGCCACGCTTTTAACGAAGCGCGCGAGGGTTTTCAGCCACATAAGTTACTATTAAACTTAATTATATTATTCGCTGTCAACCGGGGGCGGCACCTTTTTTGACCGCTCCGGGGCGGTTCCGGGCGCCGGGGCACCGCTTATGGCTGAGGAATCCAGGACGAGGGGAGCGTCGCTCTCCTCCTCAAGGGGTTCTTCCGCGCCCAGGGGCTGGGGCCCGGGCTGAGCGGCGGGCGGCGCGCCGGCGCCGGGCAGGGGCATGCCTCCGGGCAGGCCGGCCATAAGGCGCTTGAGGTCCGGGTCCTTCATTACGTCCAGCATGAGCTTCATGAATTCCGGGCGGGTGGCGTATTTCGCCACGATCTTATCCACGCCTTTGGCGCCCTGGATGGAAGCTATCACCTTAAGCGGGTTATTGCCTTTGCTCTGCGCGAAAGCGCGGGCCATGTCCGGGTTCTTTTTCAGGTCGGCTATGAACTCTTTTACTATGGGGCGGTCGGCGTACTTGGCCAGGGCGTCATAGATCTTTTCCCCCTCGGCCGGGTCTAAAGGCCCGGCAGAGCCGGGCAGGGAGCCGGAGAACAGGCCCAGGCTGGAAACCGGCATATTCGTGGAGCTGAACACGGAACGGTTCATGGAAGGCAGGGCGCCGCCTTCCGGGACGTAGCCGGGAAAAACCAGGGGAGCGTTCTGGAACGCCTCGGCCAGGGCGGCCTTCGTCCGCTGTATCTTGGTGTAGATATAAAAAACGGCGCCGGCCGTGATCAAAAAAAGGACTGAAAGCGTTATTGCCGCTATTTTCAATATTTTATTGCGCTTGCGCGCGCTCTCCAGTTCCGAGCGCAGCTGCGCGTCCTGCTGCGCCGGCGGCGGAGGCGGTGGAGGAGGATTAGTGTCAGGAATATTATTTTCGTACGGCATGCGCACCCCGGGCCCCATTAATTTGACTTCTTACCGCCGCAATTGGTAGACTTGTATTCTACAAAATAAAAGCCGGTTTTTAAGCCGGCTTTTTACAAGTAATTCGGTTAACCTTGCGCCCCCATCGTCTAGCGGTTAGGACGCTGCCCTTTCAAGGCAGAGATCTGGGGTTCGAATCCCCATGGGGGCGCCAATTTGCAGTCAGTGGCCCGATGAAGAAGGCTTCTTCGGAGACAGAGAAAACCGCGCCGTCAAAGGCGCGGTTTTTCATTTCCAGGCAATTGCCGCTAATTTTCCGGCGCCTTTCAGGCCGGTCCGGCACAATTCTTCTACCAGAGCGCGCCCTGCGCCACCAGCCAATAACGTACGAACCGCCCGGCGGCGGAGAACAGCGCCACCGCGAGCCAGTTGAGCCGCGCCCAGCCGGCGGCCAGGCAGAAGGCGTCGCCCACTACGGGCAGCCAGGCGAAGAAGAGCAGCGGCGCGCCGTAACGGCTGACGCGCTCCAGTTGGGCCAGCGGTTTTTTGGAGCCGGCATAGCGGCCGATGAGATAGGTGGTAAGGCCGCCGGCGGTATTGCCCAGGGTGGCCACTACGAGCGCGGGCCAAAACAGCCCGGCGTCGAACTTTAGCACGGCGAACAGCGCCGCCTCGGAACTTACAGGCACGATAGTGGAGGCCAGGAAGCTGGCGCCCAGCAGCGAGAGAAGGCTGAACCCGGCGCCGGTCACGCTAATGGCTGTGCCGGTGGTGCAGGTCCGGCCAGTGAGGATGTACGTGGGTAGCCGCGCTGTGCCTGTGCAGGTGGGCGTGAGGCTCTTGCTGCGGGCCGTCGTGATGGTCGTGGTGCAGGTCGCCGTGGGCGTGCTGGTGCGTGTGCTCCATCTCGTGATGCTCGTGGGCGTGGGCGTGCTTCTCGGCCAGCATCAGCCAGACCGAGGCCAGCAGCATGGCACCGGAGATAAGCTGCACGGCGGAAAGGCCTTCATGCAGTGCCAGCACAGAGAGGACCACGCCAAAGAGCGGCGCCAGCGAGAAGATAAGCTGGCTGCGCACCGCACCCAACTTCTGCGCGGCCGAGATATAGAAGGTGATGCTGAGGCCGTAGCAGTGGAAGCCCACCAGCAGCGCCTTGCCCATCGCGGGCATATCCGGCATGCCGCCGGCCAGCGCCAGGCCGATGAGGGTATTGGTGGTGCCGGCAGCCAGGCCCTTTATTATGGTGCTCTGCACCGGGGAGAGATCGTCGATAATGGCGGTAAAATGATTGTCGAAGCCCCAGCTGAAGCAGGCCAGCGCCACCAGCAAGCCCGCCGTGAAGCCGGCCACCCCGCCGCTGTAGGAGAGCAGCACACCAGCCGCAAGGCTTAACCCCACGCTGATCCAGCCGCGCTTGTCCAGGTGGTCTTTGAACAGGAAATGGCCGAGTATCGCCGTGGCCACCAGCTCCATGTTCAGCCAGATGGAGACCGAGGCCGCCGGGGCTATGCGCACCGCGGCCAGCAGCAGCACCGGCCCCAGCAGGCCGCCGAAGATTATCATCCCGACGATATATTTGTATTTAAGGGTCTTGAGCGGCGGTGTTATGCGGCCGCCGCGCAGCAGGGTGTAGACGGAGAGCCCCAGGCCCGCGCCGAGGTAGAGCAGGCCCGCCAGCAGGAAAGGGTTGAAGTCCTGCAGCAGAACCTTGCTCAGCGGCGTGGACACGCCGAAGAAGAAGGCCGCCAGCAGGCCCAGTATCACGGCGAAGGAATCAGTTCTTTTCATGGTTTGTCGAACCTCAGGGCTAGTATCAGCGGCGTTCCCTTTACCCTCTCGTAAGCCGCGGGAGTGAGCACCGGCCGCAGGCGCTCGTCCACCGGGATGGTTTCCGCCAGGATTGGGCGCAGGCCCGCCGCCATCGCCGCCGTCTCTATTTCCGCCTGGTTGTAGCGGTGTCTCTCTGCGCTTAAGTCTATCTCCTCGCCGCCGGGCAGGTCTTCGGCCCGGTACTCGAAACTTTTAAAAGAGGCCCCGGGGTGGGTTACCGAGACCGCCAACCTGCCGCCCGGCGCGAGCAGCCGCGCGAAGTCGGCGAAAAGTTTATCTATAGCCCCCACATGCCAGAGGGCGTGGGCCAGGACTATTTTAGTAAAAACGCCGTCGGCGAAAGGCAGCGGCAGCGCCATCAGGTCGTGCCGCGTGAACCGCGCGCCGGGGCACTTTGCGGCGGCCCGGGCCAGCATCTCGTCGGAAAAATCCAGCCCGGCGCAGTCCGCGCCGGCCCTAAGCCCCGCCTGCACGTATTTCCCCGTGCCGCAGGCCGCGTCCAGCAGGCGGTCGTCCCGGCGCAGCTCCAGCATGGCCAGCACAATCTCCGTCTCCGTGAACAGCACGGAATTGGGCTCGGCGTCGTAATTGGCGGCGGCCTGGCTGTAGGCTTTCTGAGTTCTCGGTCCCATCGCTATATTCTAGCGCTTCTCCCCCGCGCTTGGCTAACCCCGCGAGGGAGCGCCCGTTCCCAGTTCACCTGCTTTATGCCCGTATGCTCGCCGGTGACCTTACCGGGTATTTGTATGGAGGTGTTGATAAGATGCAGAACACCTTGGGAGCAGGTGCGACGGCGCGCAGTGCCGGAGCCCGGCGAACCGCCTTCTCGCGGCAAGGGGTGGAGCAGCAGCGACACCGCAGTGCAGTGCGGGGCCGCGCTGGGTGGCAACGCCTGCGACGACATCTCCCGGATAAGATCCGCCTACCGCAGTTCAAATTCCGACGTTCCCAGTTCAGGGGCGGCCGCCCGTCTCCATACAGGCCCTTACCAGGCTTTCAAGCGTGCCCAGGTTCGCGGGCTTGGTGAGATAATCAAAAGCTCCTATCTTGATGCAGGCCCTGGCGATGTTTTCGTCATCGTTGCCGCTCAGCATGATGAAGCCTGTCCCAGGCAGCTGCGGCACCAGTTCCCGGAGGACTTCCACGCCGTCCTTGCCCGGCATACCGATATCGAGCACCACCACGTCGGGGCGCCTGGCCCTGGCCAGCGCTATCGCGCGGCTGCCGTCCTCGGCCTGCAGCACCTCGTAGCCGTAAGAGACCAGGAATTTAGAAACGGCCCCGGCCATGCCCGGGTCGTCGTCCGCCACCAGCACGAGCCCTTTGGACTTCAAGCCGGAGACCGGCGCCGCCGGCGGGGCCGGGGCGGCGGCCGCCCGCCTGACCCCCAGCAGGCGGTCCACCTCGTTAAGAGCGTTCAGAAGGCCGTTCTTCTTTGAAAGAAAAGCGGTCGCCCCCGAGCGGAGATATTTTTCCGCGTCCTCGGGCGCGTCATGACCGGTCAGCATCACTATCGGAGTGGTACCCGAAATTTCCCGGATCTTTTTCAGGACTTCGGAACCGGTGAGGACAGGCAGGTTCCGGTCCAGCACTACGAGGTCGGGAGATTTCTGCTTGAACGCCTGGACCCCGTTGGCGCCGTCGGCCGCGGTTATCACCTGGTGCCCGTCGCGTGTCAGGAAGACTTCCAGCGCGTCCCGTACGACCCCGTCGTCGTCTATTAAGAGTATCCTGGCCATATTCCTCCCCTCTGCCGCTACAGCCCGCTGTCCTGGAATTCCCGCTCCGCCACCAGCCGCTTCATCTCTTCCGCGAAGACGGGATTATCCTTCAGCGCGGCGTGAAAATCTTCTGACCGAAGCACGAAAACCTTGGTTTCCTCCTCGCAGGTGACGGTGGCGTTCCTGGGCGTCTGCCTGAAAAGGGACATTTCCCCGAAGCAGTCTCCGGGGCCCAGCATGGCTGCCTTTTTTGAAAAGAAGGCCAGGTGCTTCAGGCTCACCGCGACGCGCCCCTCGTAAACCACGAAGAACGAATCACCGGGGTCTCCCTGGCGGCAGATCTTCTCCCCTTTTCTGTACCGGTAAAGGCATACCCACGCCAGGATCTTCTCGAGCAGGCCCATCTGCATGTTGGCGAACAGTTTGGTCCTGCGCACCATCTTGGTGAACTGTACGGTGTCGAATTCCTTGACGCGCAGTTTTTCCATGAGGTCAGGCCTTCAGTTCGAACCAGAAAACGGTCGGTTGGCCGGGTGCGCTTTCCACGCCGATACTTCCGCCATGGGCCTCAACCGCCAGCTTGCAGAAGTGCAGCCCCAGGCCGGTGGAAAAAGGCTTGCGCACTCCGCCGGAGGTTACCTGGCCGAACTTCTCGAAGATCTCTTCCTGGTACTCCGCCGGGATGTCGGGGCCATTGTTCTCCACGGTCACCCTTACCCCTGCCGCCGACGGGCTTACCGCCAGGCGGACATAGCCGCCCTCTTTAGGCGCGAATTTAAGGGCGTTACCTACGAGGTTCTGCACCACCCTGCAGATAAGCTCGCGGTCGGCCTTCACCTTCCCCTGCCCGGGAACCACCGAAAGCCGGCGCGCTCCAGCCAGTGGCTTCATGGAGGCCGCGGCCTCCTCCAGCAGCGCGGGCAGGTCGCAATCCGCCAGGCTGAGCTTCATCTTGCCGCTCTCCATCTTGCTGGCGTCCAGCAGGTCGCTTACCATGCGCATCATCACGTCCGCGGCTTTGCGCGTCTCCTCCATATCCTCCAACGCGGCCGGCGGCAGCACGCCGCTGCTGTCTTTCTTCAAAAAATCCATATAGGAGAGGATGACCGCGAGCGGCGAGCGCAGGTCGTGCACTATCATGTGCACAAGACCGTCGCGCATCTTTTCCAGTTCCTTGAGGCGCTCGTAGCTGTCCTTCAATTCCCGCTTCTGGCGCCTGAGCTCGAGATGGGCCCGGACGCGCGCCTCCACTTCCTCGAACTGGAACGGCTTGCTCACGTAATCCACGCCGCCCGCTCCGAAAGCCCGCACTTTGTCCAGGGTTTCGCTGAGGGCGCTCAGGAAGATCACCGGCACGTCCCTGAACTTCTCAACGGCCTTGAGGCGTTCACACACCTCGTAGCCGCTCATGCCCGGCATATTGATGTCCAGCAGGACCAGGTCCGGGAGTTCGGCCTCGACCGCCTGGAGGGCGGCTTCGCCGCTGACCGCGGCCCGGGTCTTGTAACCTTTGCTTTTCAGCATCCCGGCCAGCAGTTCAAGGTTGGCCGGCAGGTCGTCCACCAGCAGGATGCTCTGCGGCGGTCCTTCGGCCGAGGTAGGCATGATCATATTTTTTCCTTTACCGAGATAACTTCCACGGGCTCGGAGATATTCTTGAACGGGAACTTGCCCCTGGAGGCGAAATCCGGCAGCCGGCCGGCGCCTTCACCCGACGCGGGCGCGTGAGCGCGGGCCTCTTCCGCGGTCAGCGGGATAGTCAGGATCTCGCCTCCCTCCGCCGCGCTGCAAAGCCGGCTGGCCAGGTTCACGGCGTGGCCCAGCGCGGTGTATTCCATGCGGTTGCTGGTGCCGTAAGCCCCGAACACCACCGCCCCGGTAGCTATGCCTATACCCAGCGGCCTGGCCGGCTTATTCTGCGCCGCCCTTTCCGCCATCCACCGGGTGTGCGAGGACTGCATGCGGACCGCGGCCTGCAGCGCGCGCCAGGCGTGGTCCTCCTGTCTGAAAGGGGCGCCGAAGAGGGCGACCAGTCCGTCGCCCATGAACTTGTCGATCATGCCGCCCGCGACGGAAATATCGGCCACCATGACCTCGAGGAAGGAGTTAAGCGCCTCCTGGATCTCCTCGGGCGGGACCTGCGTGGCCAGGGCCGTGAAGCCGCGCAGGTCGGCGAACAGGATGGTGATCTCGCTGCGCTCCATCTTCAGGAATTCGCTGATGGGCCTTTGCTTCATCGTCTCGATCACTTCGGGGGAGACGAAGCGGGAGAAAGTGTATTCCAGGAACCGGTTCTTTTCCTTCAGGAATTCCCTGGCGGCTTTCAGCGTCAGGTGCGTCTCTACCCTGGCGTAGACTTCTTCCATCTGGAACGGCTTGGTTATGTAGTCCTGCCCGCCCGCGCTGAAAGCCCTGACCTTGTCCATCGTCTCGTTCAAGGCGCTGAGGAAGAGCACGGGGATCTCTTTCAACTCCTCGTCGGTTTTCAGGCGCCTGCACACCTCGTAGCCGTCCATGCCCGGCATATTGATGTCGAGGAGGATCAGGTCCGGGGGATTGATATGGCAGGCCTCCAGCGCGGCCTCGCCGCTGATAGCCGCGCGGATCCTGTAGCCGCGGCCCTTCAGCATGCCGCTGAGCAGTTCCAGGTTGGCGGGCGTGTCATCCACTACCAGGATCCCCGCCGGGGACCGGCCGGTCTTCTTATTTTCCATCCGCATCCGCCTTAGGCAGCAGCCCGAGTATGGCCTTGGCGTCGAATCGCGCCGCCAGGGCTTTGAGCGCAGCGGCCGCTTCCGGAGCCGGGCCGCCGGCCTCGGCGGCCAATTCCGAGAGCCGGTCGAAATCCCCGCTGACCGCCGCTTCGCGGACGCGCCCGGCCAGTTCCGCCGGGAGCGAGGCGAGGGCGGCGCCCGTGACTTTCTCTTCGGCCTTTTCAGCGGTTCCCCGCGGCTCTTCCTCGTAGACAAATTCAGCGCCCAGCGTCCGGCGCAGCTTTTCGAACAGCTCACCCTCCCGGAACGGCTTGGCCAGGTAATCGTCGGCCCCGTTCGCGATGGCCTCCTGCCGGACGTCGCCGATAGCGCTGGCGCTCAGCACTATTATTTTCACGTCTTTCCCCCCCGGGGAGGAACGCACGCGCATGGTGGCTTCGTAGCCGTCCATTACGGGCATTTTTATATCCATCAGGATAAGGTGCGGCCGCCATTCCCCGAAGGCCCGGAGCGCCTCCGCTCCGTCTACGGCCTGGCGGACCTCGAACCCGACAAAACCGAGCAGTTGGTCCAGGAAGTCCCGGTTGTCCGGTTTGTCGTCGGCTATCAGCACGCGGTAAACCGGCTGTCCCGGGGCCAGGCGCTTAACCTGGCGGACAGTCTCCTTCACGGCCGCTGCCGCGGAGGACGCCTCTTTAACGGGGATGTCCAGCCTGAAAACGGTGCCTTTACCTGCCCGGCTGGTCACCGTTATGTCCCCGCCCATAAGGCGGGCGTATTCCCGGCTGATGGCGAGGCCGAGCCCGGTACCGGTACCGGACGCCTGGCCGGCTTTGGCCTGTTCGAAAGGCGAGAACAGCCTGGACAGTTCCGCGGCTTCCATGCCGACCCCGGAATCCTCGACTTCCACTACCAGCCTGGGACCGGCGCCGTCGCCGCCGGCCGCCCGCAGCGTGATGCGGCCCAAAGTGGTGAACTTCAGCGCGTTGCCGAGGAGGTTTACCAGGATCTGCATCAGCTTTCCCTCGTCGCCCCGGACGAACGGCGGAAGCCCGGCGCTTCTTTCCACGACCAGTTCCAGCCCCTTGCCCTCTACCCGCTGCCGGAACATCACGCCCAGGTCTTCCAGGAGGCCCCCAAGGTCGAAAGACGAGAGGTTCAGCGTGGCCCGCCCGGCCTTGATCTTGGACATCTCCAGGATGTCGTTGATCAGCGCCAGCAGGTGCCTGCCGCTGCGGTTGATGGTCTCTATCTGTTGTGTTTGCTTCGGGGTTAGATCCGGATCGCGCCGCAGCAATTGGGAGAAGCCCAGGATGGCGTTCAGCGGCGTGCGTATTTCGTGCGACATGCTGGACAGGAAGACGCTCTTGGTGCGGTTGGCCGACTCCGCGGCGTCCTTGGCGCGCTTCAACTCCAGTTCCATCCGTTTTCGGTCCGAGATGTCCTCTTTGACGGCCACGAAGTGCGTTAGCTCCCCCTTCGCGCCGCGGACGGAAGAGATATGGGTCATTTCCCAGTAGAGTGAGCCGTCCTTTTTTTTATTGTGGCACTCGCCGTGCCAAGGCTGCCCGGCCAGCAAAGTATTCCACATCTCCCGGTAAAACTCCGCGGTCTTTTCTCCGGACTTAAGGATGCGCGGATTCTTGCCCAGGGCCTCTTCACGGGAATAACCGGTGATCTCCGTGAACTTGGGGTTCACATATTCTATGCGCCCTGTTACGTCGGTAATGATCACCGAGGCCGGACCCGACTCTATGGCCAGGAAAAGCTTGCGCATTTCCTGTTCGTTTCTTCTGCGGGCCGTCAGGTCATGGATAAAGACGCATTTTAGTTCCTTCTCGCCATGACTGACGTAGTTGGCGGTTATTTCGACCGGCACGCCACCCCCGTCTTTATTTTTAAGTTCTGCCTCGTACACTATCTGCTTTTGCTTTTTCACTTTTTCCCAATTAGCGACCCAGCCCTCCGCGCCTATGTACTGGGGGTTCACGGTTATAGCCGTCTGCGCCATCATTTCTTTGAAGGTATACCCGAGCAGATCACAGGCGGCCCGGTTCACGTAATAAAAAGTCGCGTCGGGGTTTACAAGGAAAAGCGGGGCGCCGCTGTGGTCGATGGTGAACTGGGTGAGCTGCAGCGCCTGTGAAGCGCTCTCAACCAGGTCCAGCGCCCTGCCGCGTTCGCTCTGCGCCGAAGCCAGCCAGAGCAGCAGCAGCGAGACCAACAGGCCGGAGAGCAGGGCCAGAGCGTGGCCCATACGGTAGCGCTGCGTGAAGGCAGGCAGGGTGTAGAATTCCTGGCGCCAGGAACAGCCGTAGCGGGAGCTCGCCACCTCTTTAGCCAGGCCCTTACCGGGCTTGCCGCCCGGCGCCGAATCGTAAATAAGCCTGGGCGAGGCGCCGCCGCTGACGTCGAAGAGGCGCAGTACTACTCCGGGCTCAGACAGCGACATGGCGTAGGCGGCCACCGCGGCGGACCTGACGGAAACATACACGAAACCGTCCAGCGCCTCCCTGCGCTGGGCCAGGGTAAGCGTGTTTTTTCCTTTGGCGTAGACGGCCCTGAAAACGATAAAACCCGGTTCCAGCGGTTCTTCTTCGCCGGGAGGAGTAAGAAGCACCGGGCTGGAGCCTTCGGGTTGGCCGCTATCGCGCGCCTTTTCCATGGCCGCCAGCAATTCCGGCTCCGAAGCCATGTCGTAGCCGGCCAGGCGCCGGCCCCTGGTCCGCAGGGGCTCCTGGTAAAGCACCGGAAAGTATTCGGCCCGCCGCGCCGCTGGTTTTAATTCGTAACCCGGGAAGCCGCCCGCCCTGGCCTCGCTGATATGCCGGTTCTTCTGGGCGGCTGGAACTCTTTTAACGAAACCTATGGTCTGAATGGCGGGGCTGTACTCGGTAGTGTCCAGCAGTTCCACGAACAGGCGCCATTCCCGCCTGCTAACCGTATCGCTGGCCCGGAAAAGTCCGGCGCAGGCGTGCAGCATATCGTCTACTGTCAGCAGTTGGATGCTTACCGACTGGTTCACGCGCCCTATCTCGGTCTCGAAGCGATGGGCGGCCAGTTTCATATCCCCGGTACGCAGGGTATAGACCAGCCACAGCGTGGCCAAGAGCGAAACAAGCGGCAGCCCCCAAAGCAGCCGCTCCAAAGCCTTGCGGGCATTTTTTTTCATAAGCGAATATCCGCCTGATTAAAGGTAACTATCTCCCCCCAAGGTGGATTATATAACAAAATATCCCAAGTTACCCAAGAGACCAGGTTTTACTTTTAACGTCCCCGCCAGGCCGGGGAGCAAGTCCCCCCTTTATCCGGCCCGAAATTTGCGACAATATTGATATGGTACCCGGAAGACCGGGATAGATGGGCAAGGCTTGACCACATGACAGACAACAATGACACCGCGGCGAGGATAAGCATACGCGAGGTTTGCGGGGACGCCCCGCTCACCGGCACCAGCGGCATAAAAATCCATAAGCTCATCGTGAGCCATTGGGCGGCGTCGAAAAGCGTCGAGGTGGACTTCGCGAAGGTGCGCCCTTCCCCCACCTTCCTGCACGAAGCGATCGGGCGGCTGATCGGGCAATTCCCGAAAGCCGAGATCGTAGCGAAACTCAGGCTGTCGGGACTGTCCGCCCTCGATAAAAAGACGCTGAACGGCATCGTCGTGAACCAGTATCACGCCCTGGTCAACGCCGAGAAACTCAAAAACCGCCCCCGCATCATTCCCAAGCTGAAAGAGTAGTCCACCCGGTTCTCGCGCCGGCCGCCCCGTGCAGGGCGCGGCGGCGGTTAAAAGAAAAACCCCGCGCGCGGCGGGGATTTTCATATATTCGCAAGGAGCCTGTCAGCGGTCGCGGACGCGGCGCATCAGCTTCGTGTCCAGGTCGTGCAGGGTGACGCCGTAGCGCAGGCCCCAAAGGCGCAGCCTGCAGTAAAAATACACCAGCGAAGTGACGAAGCCGGCGCGCAGGTTATTGTGAAACCCGCCGCGGGCCAGCGTCTGCACCTCGTTCATAAAAGATTTATCCCCGGAGCTGAACCAGGGCAGCTTGGAGGTTTCCTCCCAGTCGAAAGCGCTCCAATCCTCCAGCCGTGAAGGAGGCGTGAAACCAAGCTGCACGCATTTGTCGAACAGCGGAGTGCCCGGGTAGGGAATGTACATGGCGGGCCCATAGACGTTGGTGTTCAGGTCCTCGGTGAGGCTGGCCGCGGTCTTCAGGGTTTCCAGGATGTCAGCCCTTGTCTCTTCCGGGAAGCCCAGCATGAAGTGGTAATTGGCCTTGAAGCCGGCCGCCACCGCTTTTTTATGCGCCTCCAAGACCTGGGAGACCGTTATGTCCTTGTCGATCTGTTTCAGCACCCGGTCCGCCCCGCTCTCCACCCCGAAAGTCAGGTTGTCGCAGCCGCTGCGCTTTATCAGGTCCAGCGCGGCGGCGTCGTACTGGAGGAACGTGTCGATCCTTATATCCGAATGCCATTTCAGGTCCAGGTTGCGCTCCACGAGGCCGCGGCAGACGGCCGCGGAGCGCTCTTTGTCCACGAAAAAATTATCCGAGACGAAATTGACGGCGCCTAGCCGGTATTTGTTCTTCAGGGCCTCCAGCACGTCCAGCATGCGGCCGGCGGACATGGCGCGCCATTTGCGGCGGTTGAATTTTATGTTGTAGCAGAAAGCGCAGCGGTAGGGGCAGCCCCTGTCGACGTTCAGGTCCAGGCAGCGCCTGCCGTCGAACAAGCTTTTGCTCTCGCGGATATAATGCTCTATGTCTATCAGGCTGAAATCCGGCAGCGGCAGGTCGTCCATGTCGAGGTTGTCCGCCCCGGGATTAATGACCACGGCGCCGTTCTTTTTAAAACCTATCCCTTTGACAAGTTCCAGCGGCCCCTTGTTTTCATAGCACGCTACCAGGTCGGAGAACTTCTTTTCCCCCTCGCCGATAACTACCGCGTCGATAAAAGGATTCTGCAGCGTCTGCTCGGGCAGCAGGCTCGGGTGTATGCCCCCCCAGACCACGGGGAGGTCCCGGCCTTCCTTTATAACTCTGGAGAATTCCAGCCCCGCGGCGATAGAGCTGCCGGTCATAACGCTGACCCCGGCGCAGATCGTGTCGGGGCCCAGGGCTTTTTGAAGTTTTTCTTTCCAGTCGGAGGAGATGCCCTGATCTATGATCTCCACCGTGTAACCCTTCTGCGCCAGCGGGGTGGCGATATAGACCAGGCCCAGCGGGCTGCGCTTGAGCAGCCTGTGGCTGGCATTGGGTCTGAAAAGTATGATCTGCGCCATCAGGACTTCCGTTTTGAGGCGCCCGGCTTTGAAGAAGTTTTAGCGGCGGGGGCTTTGCGCCGGGCGGTGGTTTTGCGCGCCGGGGCGGGCTTTGTATTGCGGCGGACGCGGCGCCTGCGCGGCGGCCGGCCCACTACCCAGTACCTGGCTTTTCCCACGTCCAGGTGGGTAAAACCCTTGTAGGGATAATAGCCCACCCCGCCCACCCAGAGCTTCTGGCCATACTTCTTTATCTTCGTGGAGCTGTAGCCGGAGACCTTTATGTCGGCGGCCCAGCCCAGCATGTGCAGGCTGTGCCTGGACGCGCCGGGCGTGCGCCCGTTGTTCCTGGGGGTGCGGTAACCGCTTAAAAGGGTAAGGCCTTTCTTGCCGAAACGGTCTTCCACCGCGTCGAGCAGCTCTATCAGCTTCACGGACATTTTGGTTTCGCGCCCGGTAAGGCTGCAGCGCATGTGGTGGTCCAGCTTAGCCAGCGCCTCCGGGTCATAGGAACCGTCCGGCAGGCGGTAGCGCACCGTGAGCTTCTCGCCGTTATCGTAGCGGGTCAGGGTCAGCCGGCCGTTGCCGCCCAGGTTTACCGGTTGAGGGGTCTGGGCCAGGGCGCTGCTGATAAAGATATAGGCTTCCGCGTCCTCGCCTTCTTCCAGCTCCTGCACGTCCGCCTCGGTCACGGGGATGGTATCCGCGGCCACGGAGTAGTCGGGAATGGAAGCCAGCTGCTCCAGCAGCGCGGCGGTGCTCAGTTCTATGGCGTCTTCCGCCACGGGCCCGAGCCCCTGCGCTGAGGCGCCGGAGCCGCAGAACACGAGGAAAGGCAGGAGGATGAAATGAAGGGAGAGCCGTGGCATCAGAGGGAATATTTTATCAAAAAATACCCCTCCTGCCGGAAAAAATCACAGCCCGGCTTTAACCGCGACCCCGCAGGCGAAAACCGCGAAGCCGGCCAGCGCGTGCGCGTAGCGCTCCATCCGCTCCACGGGAAAGAGTTTTATCCCCCACAGCAGGAGGAAAACGGAGGCCAGCATGGTGGCGATGGTAACGATGGAAAAAACCGCCGCCGCCGCCAGTGCCAGCCCCAGCCCCGTCTTGAGCGCCGGGTACATCAGCACCGGGATAAGCGGTTCGCAGGGGCCGAAAATAAAAACGATGAAAAGCGCCCACGGGGTTACCGAAGCTTTTTCGCCGTGCGGGTGCGCGTGTTCGGCATCATGCCCGTGGCCGTGCGCATGTTCCGGCCCGCCGTGGGAATGACCATGAGAATGCTTTTCGTTCTTCAGGGCTTTCTTGATCCCCCACACCATATAGGCCAGGCCGAAAGAGAGCAGCAGCCAGCCGGCCGCGTCCCCGCGCAGGCCCTCCACCCATTCCAGCCTGGAAACGGCGGTGCCCAGCCAGATGCCCGCCAGCCCTATAAGCACGGAACTAGCCACATGGCCGACGCCGCATAAGAATGTGATCAGGGCCGTCTTTGTCCTGGACCAGGCCCGCGCCTTGGCCAGCGCGACGAAGGGGATGTAATGGTCCGGCCCCAGCACCGTGTGAATAAAACCCAGCGAAGCCGCGGTAAGAAGTATGGCGCCGTTGTCCATTTCAGGTTTCCTTTAATTAAAGTCTGAGGGTAAAGCCGGCCAGCAGGCCCAGGTCGTCGGCGGCCTTGTTCAAGCCGAACTTTACTCCCGCGTCCAGATCCAGCGAAGGAGAAGGGGACCAGATCAGGCCGAACACCGAAGTTACCGGATGGGAAGGAGAATCCTTTTCCGGGCTGGTCTCTATCGCGAGTTCGGCCGAAAGCAGGGTTTTGGGCAGCACTTCCAGCGCCGCGGCGGCTGAAGCCTTTAAGATGTTTTCCGCGTTGTCGAGGGAGTTGCGGTTGAGCCTGTAGCCGGCGTTCAGGTAATAGTGCCGGGGGCCGGCAGTCTTGCCGGCTATGCCGTAAACCCAGACGCCGCCCTTGCCGGCGCCCAGGCTTTTAGCCTCGTTGCCGGCGGGCAGGGAAAAGCCGGGCTTCAGGGCGAAGGTCCAGTCTTTATCGCGCGCGACTTCGAACTTGGTCTCCAGAGACACGTCGCCCAGGCCGCTTTCGGATAGCCCGTGGGAGCTCCAGCCCTGCCAGGGGGCGCTGATCATAATATCTATCTTGTCGAAAAGGCCGTAGGAGAACTCCGCGGCCACGGTGTTGGAATAGAAGTCGAACCCCTCTTTGGAGACCGAATGTTCAAAAGTTATTTCCGCCTGGCGCACGTCGCGCCCCAGGAACGCGGTATCTTCGCTTATCAGCGGGTGAAATGCGAAAGCGCTGCCCCCGCTGAACGCCAGGGTGCAAAACAATAAGGTCTTCTTCATTCTCCCCCCTACTTTCCGGAACTGGTAACGCTCAGGGTGGCGTGCTTCACCCCTTTAACGGCTTTAAGCGAATCGGCCAGCGCCTTCACCTTGGCCCCGGGCCCTTTTACGGCTATTATTTCCAGGCAGTTGTCGTGGTCCAGATGCACGTGCTGCGCGGAGATTATTATACCGCCGTGGTCGTGCTGCATGTCAAGCAGCCTGTTTACCGTGTCCCGCTTATGGTGGTCATAGACCAGCGTGACCGCGCCCGCCACCGCCCCGCCCCGGGAAAAAACGTCCGACACAAATTCCTTGCGGATCAGGTCGGCGAGGGCCTTGGAGCGGTTGGAGTAGCCCTCGGCGCCTATCAGGGCGTCGAACTTCCGCAGCAGTTCCCCCTCCAGCGACACCCCGAACCTGACGAGCTTGTTTTTCATAGTGTTACCTTTATACCAATAGTAACACTTTTACCCGGCGCCGTCAAAGCGAAACGAACCGGCGCTTCAGGCGAAGCTGAATTTCAGGCCCGCGGAGAAAGTCCGGCCCGGCTGCGGGAACCAGCCGTTAAAAACGTCGGCCGTCTCGGCGTAACGCCTGTCGAGCAGGTTGGAGATCCCACCCCACAGCTCCAGCCCCCCCAGGGCCTTGGAGGCGGTCAGGCCGAAAGTCCAGTACTCCGGCAGGCGCAGGCCCGTCCGGCCGCGGCCCGTGTACTGTTCCGAAACCCCGCGCCCCGCCAGAGCCAGGGCGAAGCTCCCGCTGTTTAAACCGGCCGAGCAGGTAACCCTGTGCGCCGGGCTGAAGTTCATGAGTTCGTAAGCGGCGCCGCCGGTTTTTACTTTGCTGAGATTGCGCGCGTAGCCGGCGGAGAAGGTAAAGCTGCCGGGCTTAAAACCTGCCTCGGCCTCCAGCCCGTAGTTAAAGCCGGCGTCCAGGTTGGCCGCCGCCCAGGTAAGGGGATCCAGCGCTATGCGGTCCTTGATGGCCGAGTAATAACCGCCCAGTTCCGCGTACCAGCCGGCCGGGGCGCCGTAATAGACCCCGGCGTGGGAATTCAGGCTGGTCTCGGGTTTAAGCCCGGGCGCGGGAGCGGCCCAGGGGTTATAAAGGTCGGCGAAGGTGGGGGCCTGGAAAGCCATGCCGGCGGAAGCCGAGAGCTTCCATTTTTCATCGGGGACGTAGACGGCGGCCAGTTTGGGGCTTACGCGGCCCTTATAAACCCCGCTTTTATCCAGCCTGGCGCCGGGCGTGAGCTCGAGGCCCCGGGCCGGGCTGAAGGTCTTCTGGGCGAAGACGCCGTAAGAATGAACGGTATGGTCGCCGTAAACGCCCGAAGCCAGGGCGGAAGCCGAGCTTTCCGCGCCGAGCACCGCGGTCCCGGAAAAAGTGGCCCGGGCGGAAGCCGCCTTATCGGTAACTTTGGAAGAACCGAGGGAACCGAACTGGAAAGCCTCTATCTTGTTGTCGGACAGGGAGAAGTCGGCCTTGAGAGAAATTTTCTCGCCCCCGCCGCTCCAGGCCCCGGAAAGATAACTGCGCCTGGAAGTCTGCCAATCCGTAAGGGAATTGGCCGTTCTTTCCCTGGTGCCGTTCCAGTCGCTTACCGGCGCCGGGGTACCGGAGGGCAGGCCGGTTTTAAGCCGCGAGACCAGGCCCGTCACGGTCAGCCTGCCGGCGGCGCCCAGGGCCAGCGAGGCTCTGCCGTTGGCCGAGTCTTTTTCTACTTTGGAATTCTGCTGGAACCCGCCGGAAGAATTGGAGGCGCCCGCGAAAAACACCTCGGCGGCCTGTCCGGCGGCCCCCGCCCTGGCGGTATAGGCCCTGCCGTTGTAAGAGGAGAATTCCGCGCCGGCCTGGGCCAGCCGCGCCCCCGGCGAAAGGCGCCGGGTGAACAGCTGCACCACCCCGCCCGCCGCGTTGGCGCCGTAGACGGAGGACGCCGCGCCCGGCAGGATCTCCACTTTGCCCAGCCCGGCCGCCGGCAGCACGGAGAGGTCCACGGTGCCGGTGATATCGGCTGGCAGCCGGACGTCGTCTATCAGCACCGCGGTCTGTTTGGACTGGAAACCGCGCATTGAGACCGTAGCAAGCCCCAGCGGCCCGTTAAGCCTGCGGATAGCCAGGGACGCGGCGGCGTCCAGCAGGGCGGGCACGGAATCCGCCTTGGTTCGCTCCACCGCGGCGGCGTCCAGCGCGCGCGCGCCTACGGGCGCCAGGCACCGGTAGCCGGGCGCGCGTGAAACCGAGAAAAAGAGTTCGGGGCCGGAGTCTTCTCCGGCATAAAGGTTAACCGAGCTGAGGCATAGCAATAAAGACAGGCTGGCACGTTTCATTTTTCCTCCCGCGAGAGTCGCCGCGCCATAGCGGGAGGCGGCTTCTCCATCGGATGGAAAAAGGCCGGCCCTCGCAGGCTGCGACGGTTCCGGCGGTAGACCGGGCTTATTCCGTTATTGACGGACATCACCGTTGCGGGGCAGCTCCGGATTTACACCGGATTCCTCCGCCAGAACTTTTAAATTATACCAAAGACGGCCGGCCGCCCGCTTGACATTCGTCGTAGGACTAAAGTCCCCCGCAAGCATAGGCCGAATAACTCCGGGCTGCTGGGCCTATATACCCATAGAGCGCGGCCAGGAATGGAATATTATTATATATGCAGTTCTATCATCGCGTTCCAAGGAGATCTCTTGATGAAAAAACTAGACATTAGCAAGCTGCTGCTGGCCTCGGCCTTCCTGGCCGCCCCCGCCGCCGCGCAGGACTTCGCCGGCCTGCCTTCCGTAAAGGAAATAGTAAGCCAGGCCAAAGCCTCCGAGGTGCCGGTGCCCCTTCCGGCCGCTCCGCAGGACGCCCGCACCGTTAAAGAATGGACCATCATGGTGTTCATGAACGGCAAGAACAATCTCTCTTCCTATGTCATCGAGGACATGAACGAGATGGAAAAGTACGGCCCTACCGAAAACATCAATATCGTTACCCAGGCCGCCCGCATTAAGTATACCCCGCCCTCCTATCCCCCCAACGGCGGTTATTACGACGACTGGGGCAACGGCCCGGTAGTGCCGCATCCCGGCTGGCCCAACCCTTACTGGGGCGGCATGCCCCCCATGATGATGAAGGACGCGGCCTCCCGCGACGCCTCCACCGACTGGGCCGGCGTGCGCCGCTACCTGGTGACCGCCGACGGCGACAACGCCGCGCTGAGCTCCACTATGCTCTCGGACCTGGGCAGCGTGGACATGGGCGACTACAAGCAGCTCGTAGAATTCGGCAAATGGGCCAAGCAGGCTTACCCCGCCAAAAAATATATGCTGATAGTGTGGAACCACGGCGACGGGTGGAAGAACAAAGCCTTCGGCCAGCCCGTCCTTAAGGGCATCTCCTACGACGACGAGACCGGCAACGGCATTAGCACCGTGAACCTGGGGCTGGCCGTGCGCGAGATGGGCGGCGTGGACATCTACGCCTCCGACGCCTGCCTGATGCAGATGGCCGAAGTGGCCTACGAACTGAAAGACGCCGCCAGGATCACCGTCGGCTCCGAAGAGAACGAACCCGGCGACGGCTGGGCCTACGATTACTTCCTTTCACGCGTGCACTCCAATAAGACCAACCTTACCCCCGACGTGATGGCCGCCGCCGCCGTGCAGGGCTACAAGGCCTTCTACGGCGAGAAAGGCACCGCCGCCACGCAGTCCGCGGTGCGCACCTCCGGCCTGACGGCCTTCAGGGCGCAGCTCGACAACTGGGCGGAGCTGGTGATGAAGGAAGACAAGGCCATGGTGAAAGAGGCGCTTAACGCCGCCACCGCCTTCGGCGGGGCCGGCTCGCGCGACCTGATACACTTCATGGAGAACGTACACGGCAAGACCAAGTCCCGGGGGCTCAAGGCCCAGACCGTGACCGTCATGAACCTGCTCTACAACAAGGTGATCATCGACAACGGCGCCACCGGCGATAAGTTCAAGAAGGCCTACGGCGTCGCCGCCTACCTGCCCACCTACAGCTACGAGGACGACTACGACCAGCTCGCCTGGGCCAAAGAAGGCAAGTGGGACGACTTCGCCAAGTGGATAACCGCCAGGGACGCGGCCCCGGCCGTGAACAGCCACGCGCAGGAAGCCGCCCTCCGCTAAAGTTCGGCGCAGCAAAAGAAAAGGCCCTTCGCAAGAAGGGCCTTTTCTTTTATGCCGGGCAGCTGCTCACTCCGCCTGCCTGTAACCTTTCAGCACGTACCAGGCCTGCCCCAGCGCCAGGCCGCCGTCGTTGGCCGGAACCAGCCGGTTGGCGTAAACCCCGCAGCCGCGCCGCTCGAGCCCGGTCGTTACCAGTTCAAGCAGGGTACGGTTCTGGAAGACTCCGCCAGAAAGGCAGAAAGTCTTTATCCCCGTATCCTTCGAGAGACGGCAAGCCGTTTCCACGGCCATCGCGGCCAGGCCCTTATGTACCCCGGCGGAGATCAGCGCGGCCGGCCGGCCGGCAAGCCTGTCCCGCACGGCGGCCCGCACGGCGGGGGCCGGGTCTACAAGGTAGCCGCCCGGCACTTTTTTTACGTCAAAAGAATAGGCCGCGCCAGCCGGGCCATAAACAGATTCCAGTTCCATGGGCCCCTGGGCCTCGTAAGTGGTTTCACCGCGGATGCCGGAGAGAAAGCTGAAAGCGTCGAACAGGCGGCCCAGGCTGGAAGTGGCAGGGCAGTTCAGGCCGGCTTCTATCATGCGCTCCACCGTGCGGCTTTTGGCCGCCGGAACGCCGGAGAAAATACGCCCGGCCGGCCCGCGCCAGGCCGGCCCGAAAGCGTTCCTTACCAGGGCCAGCGCCGGGCGCCAGGTTTCGAGCGCGCCCGCGTCGCCGCCGGGCAGCGGGAAGTAATCAAGGTGCGCCGCGCGGCGCCAGGTCCTGTCCTTGAAAACCATGAATTCGGAGCCCCAGATCTTGCCGTCGGTGCCGTAGCCGGTGCCGTCGAAAGAAAGACCGATAAAAGGAGTCTCCAGGCCGTGCTCCGCGGCCACGCTCAGCGCGTGCGCGGCGTGATGCTGCACGGCTGTCTTTTTGCCGGGCAGGGCGCGGGCCAGGGCCGAGGAAGCGTAATCCGGGTGCAGGTCGTGCGCGGCAACGGCGGGAGAAACTTTAAGCAGCCTGCGGAAGTTGGCCAGGGTCTCCTTGAAGAAGGCCTGGTTGCGCGGCTCGGACAGATCCCCTATATGCTGCGAGAGAAAGGCCTCCCCCCCGCGGGTAAGGCAGAAAGCGTTCTTCAGGTCGGCGCCGCAGGCCAGTACCGGCGCGCCGGCTGAAGCGAGCTTTATCCCTGCCGGCACAAAACCGCGCGCCCTGCGGGCCAGCCGCAGCCCGCCGGCCGCTTCATACGCCACGCTGTCGTCCACCCTGTTATGGATGGGCCTGTCATGAAAAAGAGAGAAGGACGCCGCGCCGGACAACCGGGCCTTTACTTCGGCGCGGTCCTTGCAGATAGGCTCGTCCCGAAAATTCCCCGAGGTCATGAGCAGCGCTCCGGTAAAGCCCTTTTTCTCCAGCAGCCGGAAGAGGGCGGCGTGCAGCGGGGTATAGGGCAGCATCACGCCCAGTTTGGACAGCGCGGGCGCCGCGCCGGGAAAAGAACCGGGGGCAAGTTTGCGCAGCATCATTACCGGGGCTTCGGGCGAGGAGAGCGCCCCGGCCTCAAGCCTTGAGACCGAGCAGATAAGCCGCGCCGCCGCGAGGGACGAAACCATTACGGCAAAGGGTTTGTGGGGACGCTTTTTGGCTGCCCTGAGTTTTTTTACCGCGGCGGGGCTGTCGGCCCGGCAGGCCAGGTGAAAGCCGCCGAGGCTTTGAAGCGCCCCTATCCGCCCGGAGAGCAGGAGCGTCGCGGTTTGCTCCAGCGCCGGCAGGCCGGTAAGCGAGCGGCCGGCCCACTCCAGGCTTACGGAAGGCCCGCAGACGGGGCAGGCGTTGGGCTGGGCGTGGAAGCGGCGGTCCAGCGGGTCGCCGTATTCGGCCAGGCAATCCGGGCACATTTTAAACCCGGCCATGGTGGTGGCGGGGCGGTCGTAAGGCACGCTTTTAACGATGGTAAAGCGCGGGCCGCAATTGGTGCAGTTGGTGAAAGGGTAAACGTAGCGCCTGTCCGAAGGCTCCAGGAGTTCCCGGCGGCAGTCGGGGCAGAGCGCCAGGTCGGCCGGGATAATGGCCGAAGCGGCCGCCTTGCCGCCGCTTTTAGCGATACAGAAGTTTTTTTCGCCGGCCGCGGCGACCGCGGAGACAAAGACGGAATCTACCCGCGCCGCCGCGGGTTTTTTCAGCGTGATCTCCCTGATAAAAGTTTTCACTGAGGACAGCCGGCCTTCAGCCTCTATGGTGACCCCGGCGGCGTCGTTCTTCACCCAGCCGGCCAGGGCGTGCGCAACGGCCAGTTTGTAGACGTGGGGGCGGAACCCGACGCCCTGCACCACGCCTTTAACCAGTATTTTTTTTCTTACGAGGGAAGCCATGAGTTACTTTCCGCCGGTGACCACCTGGTTGCTGGCATAGTCCAGTTCGCTGCCGAACATGCTGTGCGGCACCAGGTAAACCGCCGCCGTCACGGCGAAAGCCAGCAGCACCCGGCGGCGGGCGGGGCGGTCCTTGAGGACGGACCACAGCGCGGGCAGCCAGGCGAGCAGCATCAGAAGGGTCTTGTTGTCGGTAAGGTCGTAGCCGAAGGGAAAGCCGGTCCAGGCCTGGCCGAAAGCGTAATACTGCACCAGCGGGCCGAACAGAAAGCCGCCCAGCAGCAGGAAAGCCAGGTTGATGACGACGGCGTGCTTCAGCGGAGTCTGCTCTACGAGGGCGGTGAAGGCTATCCTGACGGAGAAGAACATGAACAGGAAGATAAAAATTATATGCGGCGTCAGCGCCCAGGCCGGCACAGGGCCTTTAAAGCGCGTCACCACCGGGCCGGGCGAAAGTTCCCGCTCGCCGGAAGGGTGTTCTACGAAGACGCGGTACTCCAGTTTGCCCGCGGGCGGCTGGGAAGGCAGCAGGAAGAACAGGAGCCCGTCCTTGAATTCCAGCGGCGAGACCTGTACGGCGTCGGTGGTCCTGTAGCGCCGCCACTCCACGCGGCCCTGCAGCGGGCCTTTATAGTTTACCCGCACCCGGCAATCGTCGCCGCCGGTAGTACAGCTGCGAGGCAGGCGGTAGCCGGAGATCCCGGTGCCGTCCACTGCGCCGCCCTTCACGGGATAGGTGGGCCCCGTCATGCGCTGAAAGACCGCGAAGGACAGCGTGATAAGGAAGCTCAGGACCCAGAAGGCGATTTTCTTCATATCAGCAGATGCGGGGCAGCTGCTCTCCCTCGAGCATGAGCATGATGCGCGAGCCGCCGATAGCGGTATTGAGGCGCACCTGCGGTTTCTTTTCCTTAACCATGCGCCCGACCACGACGGCGTTCCTGCCGTACTTGTCGGCGCGCAGCGCGGCCAGGACCCCGGCGGCGGCTTGCGGCGCGGCGAACAAAGCTATCTTGCCCTCGTTGGCCACGTACATCGGGTCCAGGCCCAGCAGGGCGCAGGCGTTGCGCGCCGCCGGCGAGACCGGCACCTGTTCTTCTTCCACCTCGGCGGTTAGACCGCAGGCGCCGGAAACCTCGTTAAGCACCGTGGCGAGGCCGCCGCGGGTTATGTCGCGCATGGCGCGCACACCGGGGCGGCGCAGCGCCGCCTCTATCATACGGTTAAGCGGGGCGGCGTCGCTCTTTATCCCTCCCTCCAGGCCGAGCTTGCTGCGGGCGTTCATCACGGCCACGCCGTGGTCGGCCAGGTTGCCGCTGACGATGATAACGTCGCCGTCCCTGACCGCAGCGGAGGTGAGACGGCGGCCTTTGGGGATCAGCCCTATGCCTGAGGTATTGATGAAAATACCGTCGGCGTGGCCTTTCTCCACCACCTTGGTGTCCCCGGTCACGATGGAGACGCCGGCTTCGTCGGCGGCGCGGCGCATGGACGCCGTGATCCGCTTCAGAACAGCGGCGGGAAAGCCCTCTTCAAGGATGAAGCCCGCGGAAAGCGCTGCGGGGCGGGCGCCTTTAACGGCCAAATCGTTGACCGTACCGCAGACCGCCACGCGGCCTATGTCGGCCCCGGGGAATTCCACCGGCGTAACCACGTAGGAATCCGTGGTGAAGGCCAGGCGGGCGCCGCCCAGGGTCACTTCGGCCGCGTCCTCCAGCGGGAGCAGGGCCGGGTTGGAAAAACTTTTAAGGAAAACCTGTTCCACCAGTTCGCGGCTGAGGCGGCCGCCGCTGCCGTGGCCGAGCAGGACTTTCTGGAAGACGGCCATGGTCAGGCCCTCCCCGCGGGTATTTTCTTTACCGCGTCGAAGATCCCCATAAAACTCCTGGCGGCGGGGCTGAGCTTCCTGGCCTTGTTATAGATAAGGTAAATGGGCCGCAGGAACTGCGCGTCCCCGATCCTGAGCACGTGCAGGCTGATGCCGTTCTCGTCCTCGCGCACCGCCGAGCGCGGCAGGATGGAAACCCCGGCGCCGGAAGCCACCGCCGTCTTGATGGTCTCGATATTGTCCAGTTCCATTTTCACGCGGACTTTTATGCCGTGCTTGCGCAGGAAAGCGTCGATGTAGCGCCGGGACGGGAAGACCCGGTCGAAGAAGATAAAATCCAAACCGGCAAGTTCCTTTACCTCCACCGTCTTGCGGCCGGCCAGCGGGGAGGAGGAGCCGGCGATAAGCACCATCTCGTCTTTGGCCACCGGCAGCATGGAAAGTCCAGGGGATTTAAGGTAGGGGCAGGCCATAAAGCCGAAATCCGACCGGCCTGAGGCGATGTCGGAATAGATCTGGGAGAACTGCCGGTATTCCACGCTTACCTTGGTGCCCGGGTTCCTGGCCAGGAACTGCCGGACGTAGTTCTGGATGATGTAGATCCCGGCGCTGTAGATGGTGGAGATCTTTATCTCTCCGGCGGGCCGGTCGAGCCCCTGCGCGCGGATGCCCTTAAGCGCCCCGTCGTAGATCCCGGCTATTTTTTTGGACGCGGAATAAAACTTCTCGCCGCTGGGGGTAAGCAGGATCTTGCCGGCCTGCCGGTGGTAAAGCTTGCACTTCAGGATGCGTTCCAGTTTCTTCACCTGCTGGCTCACCGCCGACTGCGACACGTAGTTCAGTTCGGCCGTTTTTGAAAAACTGCCGGTATCGGAAAGATCCCTGAAGACTTTCAGCGTTTCTATGTTCATAAGTTGTCAGTTCCCGTACTTGAACCAGGCGGCGCAGGCTCCTTCGGAGGAAACCATGCACGGCCCCACCGCGGAAGAGGGGCTGCAGGCCCTGCCGAACAGGGGGCAGTCGGGCGGCAGCGCCTTGCCCAGCAGGATCTTCCCGCAAAGGCAGCCTTTAGGCTCGGGGGCGTCGGAGTAAGGGATCTTGAAGCGTTTGACCGCGTCGAAAGAGGCGTACGCCTTTGAGAATTCCAGGCCGGTGGCCTTTACCGTGCCGATGGCGCGCCAGGACGCGGAGCAGACCTCGAAAACCTCGGCCATCAGCTTGAGGGCGGCGGGATTGCCTTCCTCGCGCACGGCGCGGAAATATTCGTCCTCAACGCTGGGATGCCCTGAAACCACCTGTTTCAGCAGCATGTTCACGCCTGCCAGGATATCCAGCGGCTCGAAGCCGGTCACGACGCAGGGCACGCCGTACTTTTTTGAGACGAACCGGTAGGGTTCCAGGCCGATGATGGCGCTGACGTGCCCCGGCAGCATGAAACCGTGGATGCGGTTCTCCGGGTCGGACAGCAGCAGTTCGAGAGCGGGCGGGACCAGCTTGAAAAAAGCGGTGCTGGAAAAGTTCTTGAGGCCGGCTTTTTTTGCCCTGGCCACGGCTCCCGCGATTACCGGGGCGGTGGTTTCGAAACCGACGCCGATAAAGACCACCTGGCGGGCCGGCTCGGCCGCGGCTATGGCCACGGCGTCCAGCGGCGAATACACTACGCGGACGTCGGTGCCGCGCTCGCGCATGGAGTTCAGGTCCAGGCCTTTGGAACCTTTTACCTTCATCATGTCGCCGAAAGTGGTGATTATCACCCCGGGCAGGGCGGCCAGCGCCAGCACGCGGTCGATATCGCCCTGCGAGGTGACGCAAACGGGGCAGCCGGGGCCTGAAAGCATGCGCAGCACTTTGGGGAAAAGCCTGCGCATACCGCTGGCGGCGATGGCCATGGTGTGTGTGCCGCAGACCTCCATAAAATTAACCTGCCCGCCGGTCCTGGAGGCGGCCGCGGCGGCGAGGCCCTCCATTTCGGACAGGGCGGAGGCGGCCAGGGCGCGGTCGCGCCAGAGCGGGGAAGAGAAGCGTTCGGTTGAGGAGGAGGTCTTCATGGCTTGCTGTGGGACAGGGGCCCGGAGCGGGCGTCGCCATGGTTTTTGCCGTAGATCTCTTTAAAAAGCTTAAGGGTTTCCTCCGCCTCTTTCGGTTCCAGTACCTGGATGGCAAAACCGGCGTGTACCAGCACGTAATCGTTCTTTTTGGCGGCCGGGACCAGGTCCAGGGAAACGGCGCGTTTAACGCCGCTGAAATCGACTTCGGCGTTGCTGTCCTTGACCGATAATATTTTTCCGGGAACGGCGAGACACATAGTTTCTCCAGCGGGATGTATTAGTTTTGTTAATATCGCTTGATTAAATTATACTATTTTGAAAGGGACGCAAGGTTTGGGCAACCGCGTTCTTTTTTCAATTCGGCGCGTTTTTTGCTATACTATATGACTGAAGTACGTTCTTTTTAATCCTGGTTGGGTGACTGAGCGGTCAAAAGTAACGGTCTGTAAAACCGTCGGGCTACGCCCTACGAAGGTTCGAATCCTTCCCCAACCATACTTTTACTCACCCAAAGATTTAATGCGCGGGTGGCGGAACTGGCAGACGCGCACGGCTCAGGACCGTGTGACCGAAAGGTCTTATGGGTTCAACTCCCTTCCCGCGCATACATTTAAAAGCTGTTCGTTGAAAAACGAACAGCTTTTTTATTTGCGCGGGAAGCGGGCCATAATTATGGCCCGCGCAGGGAGTTGAAAGCCGGAGCCGCGGGTGGACTTCACTATCCTGCGCCACTACGGACACAATTTGCGCACCAGCCCGCAGCGGCGAGGCGGGGTCGCGGCACGCGGGCGGCGACGGCCGCTCGCGTAGCTGTGACCAACTCCCCCGCCCTCCCCTATATATAAGGAAAAGGCTGTTCGTCTCTACGAACAGCCTCATCCTTTCCCCTCTTCTCCCTCTTCCCCCTCTCTACTTAAAACGGCAGCACAATAAAGAACATCTCCGGCCTCACCAGCGCGTACAAATTTATCACCGCCCCCAGCGCCAAAAAAGGTCCGAACGGCATATGCGACATCCTGTCCGCCCGCTTCATCGCCAGCAGCGTCACTCCGTAGACCGAACCAAAGAACGACGCCATCACCACGCAGGAGACCACCCCCTGCCAGCCGCACAGGGCCCCGATGCCGCCCATCAGGAAGATATCCCCCTCCCCTACCGCGTCTTTCTTATAAATGAACTTGCCCAGCAGCGCCAGCGCCCAGATAAAACCAGCGCCGGCCGCCGCCCCCGCCACGGAACCGCCCAGGCGCTCGGCCCAGCTCCCCGAAAAATACGGGTTAAAGAAACTCCCCGAAAGGCCCAGCACGAACAGCGCCAGGGAAAAAGCGTCGGAAATAAGCATGGTCTCGAAATCCACCACGCTCACTATTATCAGGACGTAAGCGGCCAGCAGCGCGACGGCCAGCCAGGCCGGGTTCGCCAGCCACTTAACGGCGAAAAGCGCGGTGAGGAGGGCGGTAAACAGTTCCACCGCCGGGTATTTGAAGGAGATCGGCTCATGGCAGGAACGGCAGCGCCCCCCCAGCAGCAGGAAACTCAGGACGGGGATATTGTCGTAGAATTTTATAGGCGCCAGGCATTTGGGACAGCGCGAGGCCGGCCACATGATGGACTCGTCCTTGGGCAGGCGCGCGATACAGACGTTGAGGAAACTGCCCAACAGCAGGCCGAGCAGGAAAGCGGAGAGGGCTATAAGCATTCAGATATTTTAACAATTCCGGACAATAAAAAAACCCGCGCCTTGCGACGCGGGTTCTTTTTAGGTCAGTTTACGCTTAGTAAGAAGACCAGGGCATGTTCTGGGCAACGGTCTGCCCTTTTATGTCCTCGTGCGTGCAGTTAGCCACGAAGGTACCCCACTGGGCGGAGGAGGAAGGGGCATTGAAATACGCCCAACCGCCCGCGTCAACGGTACCAGTGCCGCCCTCGAACACACCGGCGGCGGTGGCGGAGCTGAATATGGCAACGTTCTTGGTATCACCGTGACCGGTGGTAGGCAGCTTGGCTACCGGGATCTCGTTGATGTACTTGGCGTTCTCGATCAGGATGTTCAGCCCATCGGTGGGGAACCAGCCTTCGTTGTCGCCGTAGTAAACCTGAAGGGCGCTGCGGACCGAGGAGAGCGCGCCTTTCGTAGCGCCTTCCTTGGACTTGTTGATGAGGTCAGCGAACTTCGGTATGGCGATGGCCGCCAGAATACCGATGATGGCAACCACGATCATCAGCTCTATCAGGGTGAAGCCTTTCTTATTGTTTGTCATGCTTATACTTCCTCCTTAGTTTTCCCCCCATGGATGATATATAAATAATGCCTCAGGGGTTCTTTCAAATCTACATAATACGTATTTCCTTGTCAACAAAAAATCCCCTTAGTTAAGGGGATACGAAACACGTACGGAAAGGATCCGGTCACAGCTCTCGGGCTCGCCGCCGCTCGCCCCCGGCTCGCTTCCTCTCCTCCGTTATGAAAAAAACCCGCCTTTGCGGGTTTTTCTCAAAACTACGGAGAGGAAGGGATTCGAACCCTTGATACCCTTTCGAGTATACAGACTTTCCAGGTCTGCGCCTTCAACCGCTCGGCCACCTCTCCAATTTTTTTGTACCGCTTTCGCGGGCTTAAGTCGTTTTCGCCGGGAACCGGTTATACGACGGTTTTATAATTTTAGGATATTTGATAAGATGACACAATGGCGAAAGAAGAAAAGAAGGCTGAAATAGAGCCGGTGGCGACCAACCGCAAGGCCCGGCACGACTACGCCATCCTCGAGACTTACGAGGCCGGCCTGTCGCTGGAAGGCCCGGAAGTGAAATCTTTACGCCTCAAGCAGGCCACGCTGACCTCCGCCTTCGCCAGGGCCGAAAAAGACGGCCTGTACCTTTACGGGCTGCACATCGCCCCCTACGCCTTCAATACCGTGACGGAACTGGACCCGCTGCGCACCCGCAAGCTGCTGCTGCGCAGGCAGGAAATAAAGCGCCTGAGCGGCTCGCTGGCCACCAAGGGCACGGCGCTGGTGGCGCTGGAAGTGTATTTCAAGAACGGCTGGGCCAAGGTGCTGCTGGGCCTGGCCAAGGGTAAAAAAATGGCGGACAAGCACGAATCCATAAAACAGCGCGACCTCGACCGGGAAATACGCAGGGACTTTAAAGGAAAATTCAAAGGCTAGGCTTGAGGCCAAACCGCCGCAAAAAAGAAAACCCCGGGCAGCCCGGGGTTTTTCTTTTACGCCTGCGGTTCAGGCCGGCCTCAGAACCTGAAGCCCGCGCTGGCGTTCACCAGCCCGCGGTCGTGGGTGTAGGTGTAGCCGCTGGCGATATAGCCCAACTTGAATTTCGCGCGCAGCCCGGCCGTAAAGCGCGGCTCGGCCACGTAAGCCCGCTGGTCCAGGGTGGGAGACTGCGCCTCGAGCCTGGTAAAATCGTAGCCCGCGCCTATATACGGCGCCACCACCGGCACGTTGAGCGAACAGACCAGGCTGGTATTGAAATGCACCGCGTAAAAATATTTATGCGCTGCCAGGTTGCCCATGGCCACCAGCATGGCGTTGACGCGGTACTTCTCGTCGGACACGTTCCAGAGGCCGTAGCGGAGCCCGCCGCCGGCTACCGCCAGCCCCTCGTAAGCGCCGCCGCGCACGAAGCCGTCTATGCGGTAAGGCATGCCTATTTCCGCCTGCACGAAGCCAAGGCCGAAAAGATTATTTTTTTTGAGGGCGATATTGCCGTGGGAGGGCTTGAACTGGGCCACCGCCCGCACGCCTATGTCGAAACCGGAGAAGCCCAGCGGGCGCGCCGTCTGGTTGGAGCCCGAGCCCAGCAGGCCGCCGAGGTCGCGGGCAAAGGGCTTGAGGGAGGCGGCCGTGGCCGACTGGAAACCGTCATAGTCCGCCGCGCCGGCCGTGGACAGGCCGAGCAGCAGGGCGCAGGAAAAAGCGAGGAAAGTTTTAGCCATTAGTTTGTCACCGGTCATTCTTTTTCGGCCGCGCCGCCCAGCACTTCTTTCACCGTGGTAAGCCCGAGCAGCACCTTCTCAAGCCCGTCCATGGCGATGGTGCGCATGCCGTTCTTCATGGCGATCTCTTTTACGGGAATGGCGGAAGGGTCTTTCAGCAGCTGCAGGCGGATCTCCTCGTTCAGGACGAGCAGTTCGTGCATGCCGCAGCGGCCTTTGTAGCCGCTGCCTTTGCAGATGTCGCAGCCTTTGGCGCGGTAGACCTTGGCGCCGGCTGGGACCTTTACGCCGTTGGCCTCGAAAACGGCCAGTTCTTCGGGAGTGGGGTCGGCCTCTTCCTTGCAGTCCTTGCAGAGGCGGCGGGCCAGGCGCTGCGCCAGCACGGCCTTCATGGTATTGGCCACCACGAAGCGCGGCAGGCCCATCTGCGTGAGGCGCTCCAGCGCGGAAGGGGCGTCGTTGGTATGAATGGTGGAGAAAACGAGGTGGCCGGTCATGGCGGCTTCCAGGGCGATATGGGCGGTCTCTTCGTCGCGGATTTCACCGACCATGATGACGTCCGGGTCGAGGCGCATGAACGAGCGCAGGGCGGAGGCGAAGTCGAACCGCTTGCCCTTGCCCAGCTCCACGTCGGGGTTCACGGGCACCTGCACGATGCCGTCGATATTGTATTCCACCGGGTTCTCGGCGGTAATGATCTTGATGTCCGGGCGGTTGACGTAGTTAAGACAGGCGTAAAGAGTGGTGGATTTGCCGGAACCCGTGGGGCCGCAGACCAGCACCAGGCCGAAGTTCTTCTTGCCGCCGATGCCCGCGAACTGGTCCAGCAGCTTCTTCTCGGTGTCGGGCAGGAAGCCCATGATCTTGATGTCCACGCGCACCGAGGCGCGGTCCAGGATACGCATGACGCAGGACTCGCCGAACACCGTGGGCACCATTTCCACGCGGAACTCTATGGGGTTGCCCTTGGCGATGATCTGGATGCGGCCGCTCTGCGGGATGCGGCGCTCCGTGATGTTCATGGAGTTCGACATGATCTTGATCTTGGCGTTGATGGCCTGGCGGAAAGCCCAGGGCACGCTGAAGGAGGCGGCGCGCAGCATGCCGTCCACGCGGTAGCGCACCATCACTTTCGAATTTTTGCCGTTGGGGTCTTCGAACGGCTCTATGTGGATGTCGGAAGCTTTGGTGCTGAGGGCGCCCAGGATAATGGCGTTGACCAGTTTTTCGACTTCGGGGGCGGTGGCGTCGATGTCGCTGATGTCCTTCTTTTCGGCGTCGGCGGCCAGCGAGAAGCTTTCTTCACCGCCGTCGGCCTTGGTCTGGCTCTGGCTCTGCTGCACCGACTCCACCAGCTGCGCCACCTGCGCGCTGTCCTGCTTGCCGTAGACGGTGTCCAGCACCTTGATGATCCAGGGCGCCAGGGCCAGGTAAGGTTTAATATCGAAGCCGGTGCGCAGGCCCATGTCCTCTATGATCAGGAAGTCGCGCGGGTCGGACATGGCGAGAAAAAGGACGTTCTCCTGGCGGGCGAAAGGGACGCAAAGCTGTTTGCGGGACAGGGCTTCAGGGAGGAGCTGCACCACGTCGGCGGGCGGCTCCATTTTGGAAAGGTCTATGGCCTTGAAACCCCACTCGTCCGCCAGCACCTTGAGCAGTTTCAGTTCGGGCACCAGCTTCAGCTCCACGAGCGCCTGCTGGAAGGATTTAGCGTCTTTTTTGGCGGCTTCTTCGGCGGCTTTATACTGTTCTTCGGATATGAGCTTATCCTCAATGAGGATTTCCCTCATGTTTCGTTTGCGCTGAAGTCCTTTTGCAACTGCCATAGTTCAATTGTTTATTATAAATATATTAGTCACTGGTTACAAGGCTTGTTTTCAAGTTGTTTGGCGGCTCCGGCCGGCTAGCCCCGGAACTCCAGGGTATCCCCCTGCGCAAGGCGGCCCGAGCAGCGGCCGGCCGGCAGTTCCAGCACGCCGCGCGCCCCGTAAACCCAGGGCGAAAACCTCCAGGGCCGGAAGTTCTCTATAACGCGCAGCACCTGCAGGTCGCGGCCGAGGAAAACCGCGTCTATGGGGAAACGCATAAAACACATGTGGATCATGGCGCAGGGCTCCAGCCAGAGGCCTTCCTCCGCGCCCAGCGAGCGTCGCGGGATCAGGCCGAACAGCCTGGTGGAAAAGGTGTCGGCCCTCGCGGCGGCGGCGCAAACCTGGAGATTCTTCGTTTTATTGAAAACTTTCATTTCCCCCCCGTCACCCGCACCCGGGCAAACGTTACTTTATCAGCGCGAACCGGCCTGTGGCCGCGTCCTTATCCGTCTTGACCCTGAAAATGTAAACCCCGCTGGCCACGGCGGCGCCGGCCTCGTTCCTGCCGTCCCAGGCCAGGCCGTCCAGTTTTTTCACCTGCTCGCCCTCGGTTGTATAGATCTTCACTTCCACGCCCGAGGCGGTCATAGCTTCCGGCACGGTAAAAGTGACCAGCCGCTGGGTTTTGGGCTTGAAAGGGTTGGGGTAAGCCACGGCTTTACTGGTGCCGGCGAACTGCGTCGTCCCCGTCATGGCAAGCCGCAAAGCTTTCATGGCGTTTATGCGCCCCCAGCCGTAATCGCTGTCGGGGCCCGCGGGCCCCAGGTCGTCGGCCGATCTTTTCATTTTGTCAAAAACATCGGCGGCAGCGTAGGACGGCCTGGCCGACCAGATCAGCGCGGCCAGCCCCGCAGCCATAGGCGAGGCGAAAGAGGTGCCGGTGGCCGAGGCATAGCCGCCGTTTATGTCGGTGGTATAAATATCCACCCCCGGCGCGGTCAGCCCCCTGTTGATCATCAGCGGGTCGGTATTAGAGAAAGAGGCCAGTTTGTCCTGGTAATCCGTAGCGCCTACGGCGTATACGCCCGTACAGTTGGCCGGGGAATCGGCATAGCCGTAACCCTCATTGCCTGACGCGGCGAAAATAAGCAGCCCCGCGCCTGCCGCGGTATTAGCTATTGTCTGCAGGGGATAGGGAGCGTCGTCCGAGCAGCCACCCACGCTGCCGAGACTGATGTTGATCACAAGTTTCCCGTAGTCGGCGGTGTTATGCAGCGGGATAGCGTAGTTGACGGCGGCGGCGATGGCCGTTTCAGAAGTGCTGCAGGAAAGATACCCCGCTTCGTCCGCGCAATCCGGGTAGCACTTGCTGTCGTCAAAAACCTTGAGGGATAGCAGCCTGGCTCCCCAGGATATGCCCGCCACTCCGGCGGAATTATCAGATGAGGCGGCCGCCACCCCGGCGGCGCGCGTGGCGTGGTTGCAGGCGGGAGTAGAGGGCTGATTAGGGGATACGCCGCCGGTATCGATATTGAAGATCCTGCTGGTGCCGACCATTTTCAAGGCCAGCTCCGGATGCGCCGCGTCTATGCCGGTGTCGATAAAAGCCACTGTAACCTTGCTCGAAGCGCCCACCTCGTATTCCCAGGCCCCGAAGGCCTGCACCTGGGCCAGCGCGTACTGGCGGGTGACGTAAGGGTCCCCCGGTACGCGTTTAGGCTTGAACACCCGGTCAGGGGCGGCGGACTCGACCTGCGGCAGGGCTCTAAGCTGCGCCAGGCCCGCGGAGACGCCCAGCCCGTCGGGAAATTTGACGACCGAGAAATTAAAGCGCGGAAAATCCGCGGCGACTGAAAAACCCAGCGCCGTGAGCGAGACAGAGGCGGCGGCGGTGGAAACGCCTGCCTTGAATCTTACGATGGCCGAACCGCCGGCGACTTCCAGGTAGGAACTTTTGCCGGAGGCGGGAGAGAAGCGGGCGAGGCGCTCTATTTTAAGGGCGAAAGCGGAGGAAGCCGGCAGCAGCGTCAGCAGGGCTAAAAGGAGGACCGGCTTCCTGGACAAAAGCATTATTTGGTTTTCTTGGCCCAGGCCGCTATCACGGCCGATTCCACGGAACTCTTGAAAGCGCCGTCGGGGAAAACCAGGTCGGGCGGGAAAGCCACCCAGAAAGTACCGGGTTCCCTGGAAGAGACCATCACCCCGGCCACGGCCAGCAGTTCGCCGTCGAAAGAGATCTCGGCGTTGGCCACGCGGGTCTTGGACTTCAGCGGCTTAAGGGCCTCTATCTTGACCTTGGGGGCCGCGGGCGCCTTGGCGGCTTTGGCGCAGCCGTTCTTAAAACAGGCTTCCAGCTTGGCGTAAAGCCCTTTGGAAAGCAGTTTAACGTCGGTAAAGGTCTTGCCCTTGTTCTCGGTGACCGGCATGATCACGGCGCCCTTGTCGTAGGAGATGTTCTTAACGGTCAGGACCGAAAGGGTAAAATCCGCCTTGGCGGCCCCTTTGACCGCCGCCGGGGTCACCGCGGTGATCTCGAGAGCCGCGGCCGCGGCCTGGAAACAAAGCAGCAGCGCCAGCGCTTCAATGAGTTTTTTCATTTTCCCTCCTGACTATGCCCACGATATCATAGATGTCGTCCAGCTCGTAATCCGCGCCGGAGACCTTGGTGTCGAACTCGTTGCCGTATTTAGCCCAGGCGGTTTTCATCCCGAAAGCCTTGGCGCCCTTGATGTCCCGCTCCGCCCAGTCGCCAACCATGATGGCGCTGTGCGGCTCCACTTCCATCAGGTCCAGGATCGTCTTGAACGGCTTGGGGGAGGGCTTTTTCTCGCCGGTATCGTCGAAGGTGACCACGTGCTCGAAGTAGTGGTGCAGGCCCAGCCCCACGATGCGCATCCACACGCTCAGGCGCGGCGCGTCCGACACCACGCCCATGCGCACGCCGCTTTTCAGCAGGTCGGTCAGGGCCATCTTCACGTGCGGGTAAAGGGTCATGTGCCCTTCTTTCGCCCGCTTGTAGCCGATGATGCCGGCGGCCAGGATCTTGTAGTTCACCTTGCCGGACTCGTTCATGAGGACCTTGTCGAAGATGTTCTGGTCCTCTATGCCCTCGGCCCAGTAGACCTTGAAGATCTTTTCCACCATCGCGGCCTTGGGCACCGCCAGCCCCGCGTCTATCATGGCGTCCACGGCCGCGTCCACCGCGGCGCGCTTCATGCGCATGAAGTCCATCAGGGTATTGTCTATATCCAGGATCACGGCTTTTATCATCGGTACCTCGGGTAAACGGCGGGCCCGCCCCGCCTTGTCTTTCTGACTATTTCTTGGGCTCGGTGTAGCGTTCCACGTAGGACATGTTGCGGGTATCCACGCGCACCTTGTCCCCCTCTTTAATGAACATCGGCACCTGTATTTCCAGCCCGGTGGAAACCTTGGCCAGCTTCATCACGTTGGAAACGGTGTTGCCGCGCACGCCTTCCACGGTTTCGGTGATCTCCATGATCAGGTTGGCGGGCAGCTGCACGCTGAAGAAAGACCCGTTCAGGTAAAGCCCTTCCACCGGCATATTCTCGGTGAGGAACTTCATCGTGTTGACCAGTTTGTCCAGGGGCAGGCCGGCCTGCTCGAAGGTCTGGTCGTCCATGAAGTAGGCCATGCCGCCGTCGGAATAGACGTAGGTCTTGGGGCGCTTCTCTATCTGCACGTCCTTGAACTTGTCCTCGGGGCGGTAGGCGGTCTCTATGATGGAACCGGTCTCCACGTTCTTCAGCTTCACGCGCACCACGGCCCTGGCCTGGGATTTGCGGTGATGCTGCACGGTCATAACCTCGACGGTCTGCCCGTTCTCGTTTATGAACATGTTTCCTTCTTTGAATTGGCTGGCAAGTATCATGTGTGTCTCCTGTTGGTTAGTCTAAAAGTCCAGGGCGCCGCAAGAGCGCCGCAGAATTTAAATAGTAGTTTACGCGCTCTGCGGGTTCCCCGCCTGGTACGCCATCACCTTCAGCGCGAGTATGCGCTTTTCCATCGGCGGGTGGGTGGCCAGCAGGTCGGCCGTAAAGCCCAGCTTTTCCTCTATCAGGCTGCCGCGCGGGTCCGCGATGCACATATGCGCCACGCCGTTGTTGATGGCGCTGGTGGGCATGACGGCCCGGCGGATCTTCTCCAGCGCCGCCACCAGGGCCAGGGGGTTGCGGGTCAGCTCCGCCCCGCTCGCGTCCGCCAGGAATTCCCGCTGGCGGGAAATAGCCATGGCCATCAGGCGGGAGATCAGCGGGGCCAGCAGGATCAGCACCACCCAGACCACGAAAAAAAGGACCATCACGGCGCCGCCGCCGCCCTTGCGGCCGCCGGAAGAAGAACCGCCGCCCGTGGAAGAGGACCTGTTGCCGTAGCGGAAACTTCTGCCGGCGAAATCGCTGAGCAGGGCGATGGCGCCTATCAGCCCGGCCATCACGGTCATCAGGCGGATATCGTAGTTGCGGATGTGGCTCATCTCGTGCGCCACCACGGCCTGCAGCTCTTCCCGGTTGAGGTTCTCCAGCAGGCCCTCCGTCACCGCTATGACGGAGCTGGCGGGGCTCATCCCCGTGGCGAAAGCGTTCAGGTCCCTGTCGGGCACCACGTAGGCCGTTGGCGCCGGCAGCCCCGAGGCGGTAGCCATCTCCGCCACCACGTTCAAAAATTGTTTTTCCTTCTCCGAAACCGAGACGGCGCGGCGCGCCATCGTGGAGCGCAGCACCATGCGCGGGCCGTTGAGCATGCTGTTAGCCGCCATGCCGAAGCCGACCAGCAGCGAGATGATGGTGGCGAAAGGGACCTTGGAAAGCCCGCTCGTCTGCCGCGCCTCGTAATACCCGTCCTCGCCCTGGACGAAGGTCGGTTCGGCGGCGGGATTGAAACTGGTGTAGAAAAAATCGAAGCCCAGGCCGATAAAGAGAAAAAAAGCCACGAACACGGCCAGGATGCCCGCGGTCATGCGGCGGTTGGAGGACTGTTGTTCGTAGATATTCATAACGCTGAGGACAAGAGCACGGGCATAGTTTGAGATTTTTTTCTCTTGCTATGCCCGCGCCTTGGCCGGTACCGCCGTCAGACGGTAAGGTTCACTTTGGGATTTTCCCTTTCAGGAGAATCGGCCGGCAGTTCCCAGAGAGCGGCGGGAGCGAAGCCCAGCATGGCGGCGAACATGTTCGTCGGAAAAACCTGCTGTTCCGTGTTGAACTTGGTCACTACGTCGTTGTAGAACTGGCGGGAGAAGCCTATCTGGTTCTCGGTATGGGTCAGTTCCTCCATCAGGGTCTTTACCGACTCGTTGGCCTTGAGGTTGGGGTAGTTCTCGGAAATGGCGATCAGGCGGCCCAGGGCCTGCGTCAGCATGCCTTCCTTGGCCAGGATGTCCCCGGTATTCCCGCCCTGCCCGGCGGAAACGGCGGCGGCGCGGGCCTGGATGACGCGCTCCAGCGTCTCTTTTTCGAATTTCATCTCGCCCCGGACGGACTCGACGAGGTTGGGGATGAGGTCGTGGCGCCTTTTGAGCTGCACGTCGATCTGGCGGAACGCGTTCGCCACCTGGTTGCGGAGCTTGATCAGCCCGTTGAACGTGAAAACCACCCAGCCGCCTAGCACAAGCAGAACTACTGACAATACGGTCATTTTTCCTCCAGTCTGGTTACGCTGTCTTAGTGAGTATCTCGCAGCCTGTCCTGGTGACAAGCACCGAATCTTCTATGCGCACGCCGAATTTGCCGTGCAGGTAGATGCCCGGCTCCACCGTAATGGCCATCCCGGCGCGCAGTACGGCTTCGAATTTGGTGTTGACCCTGGGGAACTCGTGGATCTCCAGCCCTACGCCGTGGCCGGTGCCGTGGATGAAATACTGGCCGTAGCCCGCGTCCGAAATAAGGTTGCGGCAGGCGGCGTCCACGTCGCGCGCCTTGACCCCGGCACGGACGGCGGCCAGGCCCGCTTTCTGGGCGGCGGCTACGGTGGAATAGACCTTCCTGAACTCTTCCGTGGGCTTGCCGTGGAAGAAAGTACGGGTGATGTCGGAGCAGTAGTGATCGTAAACGCAGCCGTAGTCGAGCAGGACGGCCTCGTTGTTCTTAAGCCGGCGCTCGGAAGTCTCGTGGTGGGGCATGGCCGAGTTGGGGCCGAACCCCACTATCAGGTTGAAGGAAGGCCCCTTGGCGCCCATGGCCTGCATCACGTCCTCCAGCCTGCGGTAGACGGAGAGTTCGGTGCAGCCGGTCTTGATATGCGGCTTCACCAGGCCGAAAGCTTTGGCTGCGATGCGGCAGGATTTACGCAGCGTCTCGATCTCGGCGCCTTCCTTGACCGCCCTGAGCGCCCCGGTAAGGCCGCCCTTCTCCTGCAGGCCGGCCTTGCGCCACGCGGTGCCGCGGGTATAGGTTTCCGATTCCGGCTCGAAGGCGGCATGCTTCAGCTTGAGCTCTTTTACGCGGGCCAGGGCCGCGGTTTCCGCGGCGCCGTCGGCGGAGACGGCCTCGGCGAAAGTTATTTTGGAACGGAACTGCTCCACGAACATCTTGGGCATGAAAACCCAGGCGCCGGTACGGGTGACGAGCATGGCGCAGTCGTCCAGGTGGAAACCGGTGAGAAAACCTATTTCAAGGGTGCGGCCCAGCAGCAGGCCGTCCAGGCGGTGCTGTTTGAGCATATACTGCAGATCTTTGATGCGTTTGGCGTGAATATTCATATTTTCCCCATTGAAAACGCGGCATCCGCCCGTAAAACGGCCGGTACTGTTGTAATTATACTATTTTTGATATCAATGGAGGCGCCGCGGGGATCACTTGCCGGCCAGCAGCCCGGCAAGCCGCACGAAGCCGTCCAGCGGGATCTCCTGCGGGCGCGCGTTGAGCTTGAACCCGGCCTGCGCCACGGCGGCGGCGGCCGCGGCCTTGTCTATGCCGCAAAGCGCCAGGGAATTCACCAGCGTTTTGCGGCGGTGCAGGAAAGCCTTCTTCACCAGGTTCAGCACCCGGAGCTCCTCCGCTTTGTCGCTGAAATAGCGGCGGGGCCTGAACACGACCACGGAAGAATCCACGGCGGGCACCGGCTGAAAACTCTCGGCCTTTATCTCCATCAGCAGTTCGGAGGAAGCCCTGCAGCCCGTCAGCAGCGTCAGGTAGCCGTAATCGGGGCCTCCCGGCGCGGACAGGATCTTATGCGCCACCTCTTTCTGGAACATGAAGACCGCCAGTTCCAGGCCGGCGAACAGCAGGGTTTTCTCCAGGATAGGGGTGGCGCATTCATAAGGCAGATTGCCTATGAAAGCCGTCTTGCCGGGGCCGGCTATCTTTTCCAGGTCCGCGTGCAGGAAGTCGGTGTTGACTATTTCCAGGCCGGGGAATTTGGCGTTGAGGCCGGGCACCAGTCTTTTGTCTATCTCGACGGCGCACATCCTGCCGCCGTATTCGGGGAAAAGGAAATCGGTGAGCGCCCCCCCGCCGGGGCCGATCTCTACCAGGCGGTCGAAGGACGCGCCTTCGAGCGCGGCGGCGATGCGGGCGCAGATGTCTTTGTCGTTGAGGAAAACCTGGCTGTATTTGGGCATAGGCGCGGTCAGCCGAACATCTCCATTTTAAGGCGGATCTCCTCGCCCAGTTTCCACACGTCCCCGGCTCCCAGCGTAAGGAACACGTCGCCGGGCCGGAGTTCCTTCAAAGCTTCGAGCGGGCCGGGGAAAGCCGAGGCCGGCGCGCCGTTCTTCTTGAGCTGGCGCAGGATCAGGGAGGCATCCACGCCCGGCAAAGGTTTTTCTCCCGCCGCGTACACCGGCGCCACGAAGATGCGGGCGGCGCCGCCGAAGGCTTTGCCGAACTCCTTGTACAGCAGGGCGGTGCGGCTGTAGCGGTGCGGCTGAAAAAGCACCACCAGCCGCCGGCCGGCGAAAAGCCCGCGCGCGGCGTCCAGCGTGGCCCTTACTTCGGTAGGATGGTGGCCGTAATCGTCCACGAAGTCCACGCCGCCCGCGCTGCCCAGGCGGTCCATGCGCCGCTTGACGCCGCTGAAATTCCACAGGCCTTTCGCCAGCTTTTCAAATTCAAAACCGAGGTAGCTGCCGGCCGCCAGGGCCAGCAGGGAGTTGCGCACGTTGTGCGCGCCGCCGCAGCGCAGGCGCACCGCGCCGCGCTTTTTCCCGCGGAACCAGGCCGTGTAGGACGCGCCGGCCTTGGAGAAAACAGGATCCTTCGCGCGCCAGTCAGCGCCGGCGCCCAGCCCGCAGGTCACATGCGGGACCTTGAGCCCCGGCAGGATCTCGCGGACCCCGGCATCGTCGGAGCAGAGCACGGCCTGGCCGTAAAAAGGCAGTTTGGCGAGGTGCCGCCGGAACGCCTCCCTGAGGTTGGCCATGTTCCCGTAATGGTCGAGGTGGTCGGAATCTATATTGGTCACGCAGGCGACCAGCGGCGAGAAATAGAGGAAGGAACCGTCCGACTCGTCGGCTTCGGCCACCAGGTACTCGCTGCGGCCCAGGCGCAGGTTGGTGCCGGCGCCTTTCACGATGCCGCCGACCACGGCCGTCGCGTCGGCCCCGGCGCCTTCCAGCGCCGCCGCCGCCATGGAAGTGGTGGTGGTCTTGCCGTGCGTGCCGGCCACGGTCACGGTCTTCTTCAGCTCCGCCAGCTTGGAAAGCATCAGCGCGCGCTGCACGACGGGGAGGCCGCGGCGGAAAGCCTCGCGCAGTTCGGGGTTGTCGGCTTTTATGGCCGAGCTCACCACTACGATATCGGGCGAGCCCAGCGAGGCGGAGGAATGCCCGCGGCTGATCTCGGCGCCCTCGCGGGAAAGGGCCTTGGTGATCTCCGACTCGCGGGCGTCAGAGCCCGAAACCTTGTAGCCGAGGCCCAGCATCAGGCGGGCGATGCCGCTCATGCCGATGCCGCCGATGCCGATAAAGCGGGCCTTCTTCACGTCGGAAAGCGAAAAGTCTTCAGCGTAGTTCATTTAAAATTCTCCATATTTCGCACCAGCCTGTCCAGCCAGGCCTGCGTTCCCTCCACGGCCTCGGCCCAGTTCTCCTGGGACAGTTCAATTATAACAGTATCGGCCATTTTCGCGAAGGCGTCCTCGAAGACTTTCGCGCCCCTGCGGCAGAACACCACGCAAGGCCGGCCGGAGAACAGCAGTTCCACCGCGCGGGCGCTGAACGCGGGGGACAGCATGGCCATGGGCCCGAGCTCGTCGAAGAACAGTATTTTCCCGGAGGCAGCGGCGGCTTCCAGCGCGCCCAGGGCAGTCTCTTCCAGCGCGCGCAGGTTCACGCCGTACTTATTGAACGCCACGGGCGAAAGCAGGCCCTTCGAGGCCAGCACCGCGCGCGCGCCGCCCAGCGCCTCTATTTCGAACCCCAGGCGCTCGCCGCCTTCGCGCGCCTCGCGGGTACGGAAGCCGCCCAGCCAGCGGCCGTAAACCGAGCAGAGCCTGGCCGCCATGCGCTCCTTCAGCGGGTAGTCGCCGAAGCTGAACACCAGGTTGGACGCCGCCGAGAGATCTGGTTTGCGGTTCATTTTTTACCCCCCAGCCACGCGCGGTTCGCCAGGGCGGTCTTGTTGCCGGGCTCCAGCCTGAGCGCCTCCAGGCATTCCGCCAGGGCCTTGTCCTCCGCCCCCGCCTCCACCAGCGCCGCGCTGCGCCCGAGGGCGGCCTGCGCCCCTCCGCCGGAAAATTCTTCCAGGGCCAGACCGTGCTCGCCCAGCAGCAGGTAGCCCAGCCCCCGCAGCAGCTTCAGACCCGGGTCGTCGGGCAGGCCGGCGCCTTCCATTTCTTCCAGCGCTTCCGCGGCGTTGTCCAGCCAGTTGTCGCCCATCACCCAGAGGCCCATGTCGTTGCCGACGTCGCGCGGCTTATAAAGCGCCTTCTTGCCGCGCCCGGGCGCCGAAGAGGGCGGGCCGGTCTCTATGTTGAAATTCAGCCGCGCGTCGTTGCCGGGCGAGACGCCCTTAAGCAGCTTGTCCGCCTCGGCGGCTATTTCCCCCGCCTTTTTTTCTCTTTCCGCGGCGGGCCCGGCCGGCAGAAAATATTCGCGCTTGGTATAGCTGACCTTGGGCTTGCGGAAAGCGGACTCGAGCCCGGCGCTTAGTTTTTCCCTTTTAGCAGACGACGGCAGCGCCGCCCTGGGGGTTTCAAGCACCTCTATCACCACGCGGGCTTCCTGTGCCGGCGGCACTTTTTTCAAGGCCGAGAAGACCGGGCTGGACTGCTGGGCGGCGGCCTCGGGGCGCGGCCCTCCGGAGTAAGCCAGGCCCATGGAGATGCCGCCTTTTTCATTTACGGGCGCCAGCAGGAAAGCTTCTTCCAGCGTTTTCTTTATCTCCCCGCCGCGGCCGGCCTTGCGCAGCGCCCAGCCGAGCCGGAACCTGGCCACGGAGTCCCCGGGCTTCAGCGCCAGCGCCCGGCGGTAAAGTTTTATCGCTTCGGACAGCCTGTTGTCCCGCTCCCTCAGCACGGCCAGCTCCAGGACGGCGTCTTCGTAGCCTGAGAACAGGGAAACGGCTTTTTCAAGCTGCACGGCCGCCTGGTCGTAGCGGCCCAGGCGCGAGTAGAACATCCCCAACTGGTAGCGGTAGAGCGGGTTGGCCGGGTCCAGCGCCGCGGCAGCTCTGAAATAGTCCAGCGCCCTGGCCGGGCTGCCCAGCGCCTGGTAGACGGACCCCGCGTTCATCTTGACGTCGGCGCGGGCCGGGTCCAGGCGTTCCGCCGCCAGGAAATCCGCGAGCGCCTGGGCGTAAAGGCCCGCGCGCGCCCGTACGATGCCGCGCAGCTGCAGCGCCATGGAATTGCGGGGATCCAGGCGCAGCGCCTCCTCGAACTCGTCCAGCGCCTTCTCCGGCGCGCCCAGCCAATAGAGCGCGGAGCCGTAGAACAGGCGGGGCCAGGGGTTTTCCGGGCTTTTCTGGGCCGCTTTGAAGAATTCGTCGGCGGCCGCCGGGTAATTTTCCTCGCTCATCAGGGCGTAGCCGCGGCGCAGGTTAAAAGCGCTCTGCTCTTCCATGATGCGGTCCCAGACGGTAGCCTGGCCGCCCGAAGGGACGCAAAGGCCCGGCGCGCAAAAGGCGGCGAGACAAAGCGCGGCTAGCAGCGTGGGTCGCATATAATAGGAATTATATTTAATTATGGTCCGGCAGGCACCGGGACCGCGGAGGCTTACAGTTTCCCCACGGCTATCTGCCTGGGCGTGCTGAACTTCCCTTCGAAGCCCAGCAGGTCGACCAGGGCCACCCGCATGTAGTACTTGCCGGCCGGCAGCAGGTCGTTGAGGTCTATGTTCTCGAAGGCGTCGTAGGTCTTGTCCAGCACCAGGACCGAGAAGTTCTGGTCCTTGGAGACCTGCAGGTGGTAGCTCTGCACCGGGTTGGCCACGGAAAGCATCTTGACGATCTCGCTGGCGTCTATTTCCTTGGCGTCCAGGTTCCCGGCGTTGGGGATATTCTTGGTCAGGTCTTTGTCTTTAGGCAGGTTGGCGGTCGGGCCTGCTACCTTCACGTCCTTCTTCATACCCAGCGAGATCACGCCGTTCTCGGTCCTGAGGCGCGGGGCCCCCGAAGCGGCCAGGGCCGTCTGGGACTGCTCCAGTTCGGGCAGCGGCGGCAATTTGACCGGGTCGGAAGGCGGCATGTCCATTTTTACCTCCGCGGCGAACCCGGCCTGCACTTCCACGGTCTTGCCCTGGGCTTCCACGTCGGCCTTACCTTTGTAGACCTGCACCAGGGTGGTGAGGTCGTCTTTAAGCTTGGCGCCGAATTCCGTGTCCTTGGTCTTGGGGGTGATCCTGGCGGAAGCCGTCACCACCCGGGAACGCAGGCCGCGCATCTCGCCGGCCAGCAGCTCCACGTCGGTATTCTTTTTGCCCGGGGGGCGCAGCACGGCGATGGAATTGGGATAGAGGTTGAGGACCTCGCCGGTATAAAATTTAACGTCGGCCCTGGCGTTCACCCGGGTGCGCAGCGTGTCGCTTTTAAAAAGGTCCATCTTCATGGCCACCCCTTTCCAGTCGGTCACCCCCGTACGCCGGAACAGGACTTCGTTGACGTAATAGACCAGCTTGGCCGCGCGGTACTGCTCTTTAATAAGCCGCACCGGCACTTTAAGCGGCATGCCGGGCAAGGCGATGGAAGGGTCGGAAGAGGGCAGGCGGTTATACTTGAGCAGCTCGTTCCAGCGCGTCGGATCTTTGAGGTAAGTATTGGAAAGGCTCCAAAGGGTGTCGCCGGGGCGCACCACGATGGTCTGCAGCTCTTCCGCGCCGCCCGTGGCCGCGAAGGCCAGCAGCGCGGCCAGCAGGAACAGCGCGGCCTGGCGCCTCATGCCGTTTCCTTGGCCGAGAGCGCGCCGGCCCCGTCGCGCTGCAGGTCCTTGGGAAAGGAGAAAATAAATTTGGCGCCCTTGCCGGGCTCGGACTCCGCCCAGATCCTGCCCTGGTGCGCGGAGGCCACGAACTTGCAGATGGTAAGCCCCAGCCCGGTGCCGCCGGCCTTCTGGCCTTTTACCTGCTCGAATTTTTCGAACACCTTGGCCAGGTATTCGGGAGGGATGCCGTCGCCGGTGTCGCGCACCCAGCCGCTTACGGTCTTGCCGTCGTCCGACATGCCGGCGGTTATCACGCCGTTCTCGGGCGTGAACTTGATGGCGTTGCCGATAAGATTGGTGAACATGCGCTCCATCAGGCCGGAGTCGGCGTTGACCACGAGCTCGGCCGGGCCTTCCAGGTCGAAGCGGATATGCTTGCGCTGGCCCAGCGACTCCATAAGCTCGATCACCCTGGCGGCCACCTCGCGCAGGTTGACGGGCGCCAGCTTGATATCCATCTTGCCGGCCTCCATCTTGGCCACGTCGAGGATGTTGTTGATCATGCCCAGCAGGCGGAAGGAAGCCCGGTCTATGGAGACGAGCATTTTTTTCTGCGCCTCGTTGATCGGGCCGGGGATCTCCTTGATCATGAATTCCACGAAGCCTTTTATGGCGCCCATGGGGTTGCGCAGGTCATGCGTGATGGAGTGGAGGAATTCGTCCTTTATGCGCGCCAGTTCCTTGTCCAGCGTTATGTCGTAAAAGCCAACCAGCCTGCCCAGCGGCGCGCCCTGCCCCGGGGCGGTGATGGGCGCGGAGAAACACTTGAAGAACCGGCGCGAATGTTCCAGCGCCACCTCTATCTCGCGGACGTGGTTCTCCTTGCGGGATTCCAGCACGTCTTTGACGGGCTCTTTCATGACCTCGGAGGTAATAAGGTCGTAAAGGGCCTTGCCCTCCACCGGGACTTCGGCGCCGATGCCCAGCACGGACCTGGCCTTGCGGTTGGCGACCTGCACCCTGCCCTGCATGTCTATCATCACGATGCCGTCCTCGGTGGAAAAAAGAATGGCCTCGGTGTTCTTCTGCTCGCGGATGATGCGGTCCACCTGCATGTCCGAATATTCCTTGAGCTGCGCGACCATCTTATTAAAGGTCTCGGCCAGGTCGCGGAGCTCGTCGGTGGTGTCCACCTCCGCCCTGCGGGAGAAGTCGCCGGCGGCCACGAATTCGGCGGCGCGGGTCAGCACGGTTATGGGTTTGGAGAGGCTGCGGCTGAGGAACCAGGCCGCGGCCAGCGCCAGCGCGAGGAAAAGCAGCACGGCGTAGATCGCCTGGCGCTTCATGAAAAGCGCGTAGCGGTAGGCGCCTTCCTGGGGCTGGCTGACGATAACGGCGCCGCCCAGCTCCGAAATAGGGGAATAAGCGCCCAGCATGAGGTTGCCCGCCTCGTCGGAAAATTCCACGGAGCCGGAGGAAAGGGCTTTTACGGCGTCCCGCGAAACCCGCCACGCGGCGGCTTTCTGCGCGGTTTCGGCGGGCAGGTCGCCCGGCCAGGCGATGGCACGGCCGGAAGCATCCAGGATGACGGGGAAACCGTCGGCCCCGACGCGCTTCAGGTCGAGGCCGTCGATGAAGGCGCCCAGGTCGAGCTCGGAGCGCAGGACCATGTCCTTGCCGAAGGGGTAATAGAAAACGGCCAGCCTGGATTTCTCGTCCACCAGCAGGCTCCGCTTGCCGCCGCGGGCCGTCTTGAACCCGGGGTCCGGGGAATATTTTTTAAGGCCGGCGTCCTTGCCGTCGAACGGCGTGATGATCTTCACGATCTCGGCGCCGTCCTTGGAGAGCACGGAGATCTCCCGGATCTCGCGGCGGGTCTCCAGCAGCGAGGCCAGCATTATCTGCTTGTTCTCCCAGTCCATCTGGCCCATGGCGGCGATGGCCGCCCTCAGGCCGAGATCGGCGCTGCGGATATAACCGTTGAATTCGGAGGAGATCTTGTCGGCCGCGGTCAGGTGGAGCTCCAGGATGACGGTCCTCACCCCCAGCTGCCCCAGGCTGATAAGGCGCAGCCCCAGCATGGCCATGGGCAATACGGACACCAGGACCAGAACCGCCACGAATTTGTGGAGAAGCCTTAATTTCATATCTTTGCGCAGTTCATTATAGCATTGTTCCGTTAACGGAGAGCCTCACTGGAGGCGGCGCAGCAGCGGCAGCAGGCCGGCCAAAGCGCGCGCCCTGTGGCTGAGCGCGTTCTTTTCGGCGTCGGAGAGCTCTGAAAGGGTTCGCGAAGCGCCGGCCAGCTCGAAAAGAGGGTCATACCCGAAGCCGCCGGAGCCGCGCGCCTGTTCGGTGATGCGGCCTTCCAGGGTGCCGCGCGAAACCGCGGTTTCGCCCGAAGGGGAAGCCAGGGCCGCCACGCAGGCGAAGCGCGCCCCGCGTCCGGCGGCCGGCACGCCGGCGAGGGCGGCCAGGAGTTTGGCGTTATTGTCGGCGTAAGATGCGCCGTCGCCGGCGTAGCGCGCGGAACGCACGCCGGGGGCGCCGCCCAGGGCGTCCACCTCCAGCCCGGTATCGTCGGCCAGGGCCCAGGCCCCCGTGAAACGCGCCGCGGCCAGGGCTTTCTTCAGCGCGTTCTCCTCCAGCGTTTCGCCGTCCTCCACCGCGGGCCCCGCTCCCGGGAATTCGGCCAGGGTCCTGAGGCGCAGCGGCAGGCCGGGCAGAATAGCCAGGATCTCCCCCGCCTTATGAACGTTGAAAGTGGCGATCACCAGAGTTTTTTCCATAACCTATAGCGCGGAAATATATTAGAATGTATTTTGTGGCGGATAACTTATCAAATCTTAACATTTTTAGCGGGCAGCCCGCCTCCTTCCCCCAGGCCCTCCAGGCCTTCCAGGGCCTGGCCGAACTCGCCCTGCCGATCAGGGCGGTAACGTCGGGGCCGGTCACTTTGTACGCCGTCGAGCCGTTCGCGGAGGGCCAGCACGCCTTCCTGGCCGCTTTTACGGACGCGCAGCTCCTGAACCCGCCGCTGATACGGCGGCCCGCCCAGGAAGCGGCGCTGATGCTCTTCCACGCCCCCAAGAACGACCTCTTCATGTTCAACGCGCCGCACCCCCAGGCCCGCGGGGCGTTCTCGCCCCTCAGGGCGTCCAGGCGCGACCTGTCCCTGCTGGCCGGTTTTTTAATGGCGGGCCCGAAAGCGGGAGAGGACACGGCGCGGCAGGCGGCCGGGGAATTCAACATGGGCAGGCTGCACTGCGCCCATTACCTTTACGCCCTGGCCGCGGCGAGGAACCCGGCTTCGGGAGTGCGGTTCGCGCTGGGCTCCGTCCTGATCGAACTCGGCCTGCTGCAGGAAGCCTATGACGGGATGAAAGAGGACAAGGACCCGGAAGCGCTTTTAAACCTCGCCGTGATACACAGGAAAACCGGCAACCCGCAGGCGGCCGGGGAGATGCTGGCGGCCATCGGCCCCGGCACCCCGCTGGAGGACCGCAAAGCCGCCGAAAACGCCTGGCTGGACCTGGAAGCCGGCAAAGAAGACGAAGCTGAAAAAGCGTTCAGGCGGCTCGCCACTTCGGCCTTCGACAAGACGGAGGCCCTCTCCGGGCTGGGAGCGGCGCTGGCGAAGACGGCTTTCCGGACGAAAGACAAAGGCAGGCTCGCGGCGGCGGCCACGGCGCTCAGGTCGGCGCTGGTCACGCCTTCCGCGGCCACCGGCCGTATTTTCTTCCAGCTGGGCAACCTTTATTTCCGCTCGGGCGACCCGGCGCAGGCGGCGGACTGCTACCGCAGGTCGGCGGCGATAGCCCCGGCCGTCCAGGCGCTGGCCAACCTCGCGCTCACCCTGGTAAAGACCGGGAAAACGGCCGAAGCCGCCGCCATCACGCTGCAGGTCGCCCTGACCGACCTGGACTCCGCGGCGCGCCTTATCGCCGAATTTCCGAAAGACGCGCTTGGCGCGCTGTTCCCTCCCCCGCCGCAGGCGGCGGCGCCCGTGCCTTCGGCCCGCCAGCCCGAGGTCCAGGCCGCGCCGGCGCCGGAGCCCGCCAAGCCCGCCGCTTCGGCGCCCGAAGCCGCCGCTCCTCCCTCCTCTTTCGCGCAGCCGGCCGCCATGCAGGCCGCTTCGCTCGCGCCGGCCCAGCCGGTCGCGGCCCCCTCGTCGTTCAGGCGCCCGGCGCCGGCTGCCGCGCCCGCCCCCGCTCCGCAGCTGAAGATAGAAACGCTGCGGGATATCGTTTCCTCGCCCTCCGCCCCGACGGAAGAAGAAAGCCGCAAGGACGATTTTATTTCGCGCGCCTTCAAGCTGGCCTCCTACCTGGAGGACGAATTCGGCAAGAAGGTCTACTTCAACCCCGACGGTCTCGGCGAGGTGGAAAAGAAGCTGCGGCTCACTTTTATAAAGGCGCGGACCAACCCGCAGGCCGGCATAGAAATGGTAATGGACTGCGCCGCCTTCCTCTGCTATCTCCTGCAGGAGCGGCATAAGGGCCGCCTGATAAAGCTGGCGGACTTCGACCCCTGGGGCTGGCCGATGATCTTCGAGAAGCCCGGCCTGAAATTCACCACCTACCCGGTGCAGCGGGTCTGGCGCCTGCTGTGGGAAACGGCGGTGCCGGAACCTGGCTGGCTGGGCAAATACGTGGACTGGGTCTCCGTCTGCCTTAAAGAGCCGGCCCCGCCCCTTTGCGGCCTGGCCGCCGCGCGCGGCAAGGTAATGAGCCACCCCGAGCGCCTGGCCGACGTGGCCGCCGAGCATAAGCGCATGCTTATCCTCAATTCCTCTCTGCCGGAAACCTCCAATATCGAGTACGGCCGCTCCGGGATAACCAAACTTGAAGCCGCCATAAAGAACAGCTTCAGGCCGGACATCCCCCCCACCACGGACGGCTGGAAACTGCTGCGCTGCTACGGCCACATCCTCGCCGAGATCATGATAAAGGATTTCAAAGCCGCCTGGTACAACGCCGACGGCGAGGACGGCGGCTGGTCCATGCAGACCCCGTGGAAGACGCTGGTTTTCCCCATGGCCAAGATCTACAAGACGGCCGCCAACCGCGACGATCTGGGCGCGTATTATGACGCGCTCCTGTCGGAGAAGCTCCGCCTGCAGGGCGGGCCCAGGCCAGGCTAGGTCCTTCGGCCTTGATTCGACCGCTTTTTTTCGCGATAATAAGGGTAAGTAGGCGACATCACCGCTGCAGCTGGAGACAAGATGAAAACTCTGACGCAGATCTTCCTGGCTTTACTGCTGGCCGCTCCCGCGGCCGCTGGCCCCGCGCTGGACGGGCTCGCCGGCCAGGCTCCCTCGGCCCCGGAAGCCCTGCCGTCCCCCGCCCGCCCCTCGGGCCCCATGAAAGAATGGACCGTGATGGTCTATATGAACGGGAAAAGCAACATAGAACCGTTCGCCCTGGCCGACCTGAACCGTTTTGAATCCATAGGCTCCACCGAGAAAATAAACATAGTCGCGGAGCTAGGCCGCTCCAAAGGCCTTGAGAACGACACCACCGCCGACGGGGACTGGGCAGGCGTGCGGCGCTACTTCGTCACGAAGGACGCGGACGCGGAGCACATAAAATCCCCGCTGCTGGCCGACCTGGGCAGCCCCGACATGGGCGACTGGAAAGAGGCCGCCTCTTTCGTCAAATGGGCCAAAGCCGCCTACCCCGCCAAGAAATATCTTTTCATCATCTGGGACCACGGCTGGGGCTGGATAGACCCCAAGAAACCCGGCGACAACCTGGCCGGCGGCAGCAAGTCCATCTCCCACGATTTCGTGACCGGCAACTATATCCGCACCACCGAAATGGGCAGGATCTTCGCCGAGGCGGGCAAAGTGCAGCTTTACACCTCGATGGCCTGCTTCATGCAGATGGCCGAGGTGGCGTACGAGATCAAGGACGGCGCGGACGTCATAGTGGGGTCCGAGGAAGTCATCCAGCTGCCCAGCCTTAATTGGGAAGGTTTCCTGACGCTGCTCGGGAAAAACCCGGCGGCCGGCGCCGAGACCGCGGGCGTCTACCTGGTGGACACTTTCAGGGAAATGTACGCGCGGCCCGAATACCAGGACATGCTGGAAAAGACCAAGTACGGCACGCAGCTTTCCGCCATACGCGGGGCCCGGCTGCCGCTGCTCGCGAAAAAAATAAAGACCTGGCACGAGCTGGTCACGGCGGCCGGCGACAAGGCCGCGCTGGCCAAAGCCAAGGCCGAGGTGCTGCGCTTCGAAGTGGGCGACGAGACCACCGACCCGGACAAGCGCATTTCTTTCTACGGCGACCTTTACAATTTCGTGGAACTGGCCGGCCGCTACGCGGACCCGGCCCGGCGCGGGGCTCCCGAAGCCGCGGCGGCCGGAGCGGACCTCATGCGCTTCATCGCCTCCGACCTGACGGTGAAGAACGTCTGGCTGGGCAAAGACAGGACCGGCAAGGAATATTCCAACACCCACGGCATAGCCATCAACATCCCCGGCAGGCCCGGGAACCTCATAGAGTACTACCCCTCCTACTCCGCGCTGGCTTTCGAGAAGGCCGCCGGCTGGAACGGGTTCATGACCTACCTGGGGACGATCAGTGACTAAAGCCCCGGGCGAACCTTACGAAGCGGGCTCTAGTTTCAGGCCCGCTTTTTTCTTTTTGAGCGCCGGGCGGCGCAGGGCGCTGTCCGCCTATTACGGCTACGCCAGGGCGGTGGACGACGTAGCCGACGACCCCGCCCGAAACCGGGCCTGGAAAGCGGAGCGCCTGGCCGCGTGGAAAGCCGCCGTGGACAGGGTCTTCGCCGGAAAGCCGGAGAACGAGCTGGAAGAGGAACTGGCCTGGGCCGTAAAGAACTTTCCCTTAAAACCGCAGCATTTCAGCCTGGTCCTCGAGGGCGTGACCATGGACCTGGAAAAAAAGGCGTACGCTACCGGCGCCGAGCTGGAAGGTTATATGTACCGGGTGGCTTCGGCCGTGGGGCTGGCCTGCCTGGCCATTTTCGGCTACACCGCCCCGGCCGCGGAAAAGCTGGCGGAAAAGCTGGGCTACGCGGTGCAGCTCACCAATATCATAAGGGACGTGGCTCAGGACCTTGCCGCCGGGCGCGTCTACCTGCCGGCCGAGGACCTGAAGCGCTTCGGCTGCGCGCCCGAAGACCTCGGCGGTTCCAATTACCCGCCCAATTTTATAGAATTGATGAAATTCGAGACCGCCCGGGCCAAAGAACTTTACGCCGAGGCGGCCGCGCTGGCCGAGCCCGCGCAAAAAAGACGGCTGGCCGGCGCGCTGGTCATGGGCGGCCTGTACCGCGAACTGCTGAAAAAGATAGAGCGCGGCGGGTTCCGGGTAAAGGAAGAGCGGGTGCGCCTCAGCCCGCTGGAAAAGACGGCGGCGCTTTTTAAAGCCTGGCTGTACTACCTCAAGATATAACGGAGAGAACTTATGCTTAAATCCGACGCCTGGATACGCGAGAAATGCCGCAAGGAAAAGATGATCGCCCCCTTCGTGGAGGGCCTGGTGGCCAGGGGCAAGGTTTCCTACGGGCTGTCCTCGTACGGCTACGACATCCGCGTGTCCGACGAATACAAGGTCTTCACCGACGTGCACAACTGCGTGGTGGACCCGAAAGCTTTCAACGACAAATCCTTCGTGGACATAAAAGCCCCCTACTGCATCGTGCCCGCGCACTCTTTCGCGCTGGCCCGCTCGGTGGAATATTTCAGGATCCCGCGCAGCGTCATCGGCCTGTGCATAGGCAAGAGCACCTACGCCCGCTGCGGCATAGTGGTGAACATCACCCCGCTCGAGCCGGAATGGGAAGGGCACCTGACCCTGGAGATCTCCAACACCACGCCGCTGCCGGCCAAGATCTACTCCAACGAGGGCATCGCCCAGCTGGTCTTCCTCGAATCCGACCAGATCTGCGGAATTTCATACAAGGACCGGAAGGGCAAGTACCAGGCCCAGCGCGGCGTAACCCTGCCCCGCATTTTAAAACCCAGGTGACTAAACTTTTAAAGACGACGCTTCGCGCGGCCGCGGCGGCCTGCGCCTGCGCGGCCCTGCCTTTTTCCCTTTCGGCGGAAGGCGAGCTGCCCCGCGCGCGCCAGGCGGCGGCGGCCGGCTCGGAAGCCCGCGCGCTGGACATCGCTTTCGGCGGCCTGGCGGCGCGCCCGGTGGACAGGGAGCTTTTCCTTTACGCCGTAGAGCTCAGCCCGGAAGGCCCCTCTAAATACGCGGCCCGGCTGGAGGAAGCCGCACGGGCCATGCTGGCCGCCGACAAGGAAGACTACGCCTGGTACCTGGGCCTCTGCAAAGCCCTGCGCTGCGCCGCCCGCGCCCAGGAAGCCGTCTCCAACTGCAGGAAGGCCCTTGAACTGGACCCCACCGCCTACCCGGTCTACCGGGAACTGGGCCTGTCCTACGCCGCGGCGGGAAACCCGCGCAAAGCTTCCGAAACCCTGGAGCAGGGAGTAGAGCTGTCCTCTTCCAATTACAAAGCCTATTACACGCTTGCCAAGGTGCTGGAGACGCGCGGGGACTCTTCCCGCGCCGCGCCCTATTACAACCGCGGCCTGGCGCTCGCCAAACGCGGTTCCGGCCTGGACGCCGATTACTACGCGGTCCTGATGAAAGCCGGCCTCAAGCGGACCGAACACAAAAAAGAAAAAGCGCGCGCCAAACCGCAGGCCGCCGAGCCCAAGGCCCCGAAACTTACGGCCGCCGCCTGCCGGGAAAAGATCAAGGAAGAATTTTTAAAGGACAACCTGGGAACGGCGCTGGCGCAGAGCGAGGTCTGCCTTCAGCTGTCCCCCTCAGACCCCGGGCTGGCCGCCGAGCGGGCCCCGCTGCTGGTGCGGCTGGGCAAGTACGAGACCGGCGTAAAGGAATACGAGCGGGCCGCCGCGCTGTACGGCGGCAACGGCGCCATGGCCGCTTTCTGCAGGATAAAATCCGCCGAGACCTGGCTGAAACTGGGCAACCCGGCCAAAGCCGTAGAGCAGTACCGCCTGGCGCTGGCCGCCAACCCGCGTGACCTGAACGCGCTGAAAGGCCTGGCGGCCGCCCTGGAAGCCCGTTCGGACCTGAGCGGGGCGCTGGAGACCTACACCGCCATAATAAAACTGGACCCGGCCAACGACAAGGCGCGCGCCAGGAAAGAGGAATTAACGGCCGGCCTGCTGACCGGCGACCAGATGCTCCAGGAAATGCTGCTGCGCCAGGCCGTCACCCCGGGCGCGACCGCGCTGACTCCGGAGGACATAAAACTTTTCAAGACCCTGAAAGCCGCGGAAATAGGCGGCGCCGTGGATTATCTTAAAGGAAAGGCGCCGTCCGCCAAAGGCGTAACCCTGCAGCTGAAGACCCCGGACGGCCCCAGGCTGGCGCTGACCGGCGCCGGCTACAGGGCCTATCTTTTCCACGCCACGAAGGACGCCGTAAAATTCTTCGAGGCGCAGGGCATCGGCCTGCGCGAAGTTTTCAAGCTCAGGGACCTCTCCGGCGCCCCGGTCTTCGACCAGGCGGGCAAACTGACGAGCGAGGGCGACGAAGCGAGGCGGAAGGCCCTGGCCGGCGAAAAGACCTGGCTGCTGCCCTACGAACCCGTCCCGGCCAGCCCGCTGGCGCTGCAGGCCGAAGCCGGCATAAAAAAGATCACCGGCTCGGGCTACGCCGAGATCTCCGAGCCCGAGTACCTCTGGATGCTGCGCGCCACCGACTGCCCCGAGGACGTGCTGGCGGCCGACCCCATGAACCTCCGGACCATTACCGACGGAGCCCGGCTGCGCTACTTCATCTGCTTCGAGGACGGCAAGCCCTGCATGAACCAGCTCAACAAAAGCCTGCCAAGCTATATCGCCTCTTACCGCGACGGCAAACAGGAGATCTCCGACGCCAAGACCTCGACCGCTTTCTTCGGCAGCGGCGGAATTAAAAAACACCGCCTGTGCGAGAACGGGAAGATCTGGGGAGGCGAATAATGTCGGGGCACCTTAAGAATATCCTTACGCTGCTGGCGGTGGCCGTAGTTTCGGCGCCGCTGCTGCTGGCCTGCGCGTCGTGGGGCCGCAACCTCGCGCCGGGGTTGAAGACGCGCCTGGCGAATAAAGCCTCGACGGCTCCCTTAATTAAGGAAGCGCGGCGGCTGGGCCTGACTTACGAAGCCGCGCTGGCCGCCCCCTCCGCGGCGGTGGGCAAACCGGCCGTCTGGTGCCTGCGCCGGGCCGGCTCCGGGCCGGCCGCGTACAGGGGTGACGAAGCCAGGCCGGTACATATAATCAACCCGGAAAAAATGCCGGGTCGCGCCGGCTCCGGCCACGAGAGCTGCACGGACGCCCTGGTGGAAATAACCACGGTAACCGCCCTTTCCTTCGGCGAAGTCTCCGCCCTGCGGCTGGAAGCCCGCTTCGTCGCGTATCCCTGAGGTTTCGCGCCGCCTTTTGCATAAAGCGCGGGAATTTAGTATCATAATATGACTATGACACAGAAAACCACTTTGCCCAAAGCCGACACGGCCGAAAAAACCAGGAAATGGCATTTCCTTGACGCTACCGACATGGTGCTTGGCCGTCTTTCCACAAAGATCGCCGTGCTCCTTATGGGCAAGCATAAACGCGACTTCGCCCCCAACACCGATTGCGGCGACTTCGTCGTGGTGACCAACACTGACAAAGTGCGCATCACCGGCAACAAGGCCGAAGATAAGTTTTATTTCCGCCACTCCGGCTACGCCGGCGGCGCGAAAACCGTCCCCTACAAAAGGCAGATGGAAAACGATTCTACCAAGGTCATGGAACTGTCCGTCCGCCGCATGCTGGACGACAACCGCATGCGCGACAGGCGCATGAAGCGCCTGCGCATCTTCGCCGGCGCGCAGACCCAGTTCCCCATGCCGAAAGCCCCGGCCGCGAAGTAAGAACAGAGGAAAATAGAAACTATGGAAAACAAAAATCTCATACTGGCCACCGGTCGCCGCAAGACTTCCGTCGCCCAGATACGCATGTCCCAGGGCGGCGAAGGCAAGCTCACCATCAACACCAAGACCCCCGAGGATTACTTCGGCAATAACCCCCGCCTCCGGCACGAGATCACCAGGCCCTTCGACCTGGCCAAAGACCAGAAATTCGACTGCGTGATAAAAGTCACCGGCGGCGGCGTCTCCAGCCAGGCCGGCGCGATACGCCACGGGATCTCCCGCGCCATCGCCAGCCTCGGCGACAGCTTCCACGCCTCCATGAAGAAGGCCGGGTTCCTTACCCGCGACTCCCGCATGGTGGAAAGAAAGAAGCCCGGCCAGCCGAAAGCGCGCAAACGCTTCCAGTTCTCCAAGCGTTAATCAACGCCTGGCGTACTGCCAACCGCGGGAGGTCAAAAGCCTCCCGCGGTTTTTTTATGCCGCCCCGCGTTTGCCCGGCGCCCCCCCTATTTCTTATCATTAAAGGAATGAGACGATATTGGCTGGCCCTCACCGACCCCAGGCTTAAGGCCGCGATGCACGCCTTGGAGCGGGCGGGCGCCGCCCTCGGAGACCTGGCGGCCGCTCCCGCCGGAGCCGCCGCCTTTTTCGCCCCTTTAAAAAAATCCCTGGCGAAAGCCGCCGGCGCCCGCCCCGGGAACCCGGCCGGTTCCGCCGCCCTGGCGGCGGCCGAGGACCTTACGCTGCGGCTGGAAAGGGCTTTCTCCGACATGGCCCGGCTGGAGGCCCCGCCCGACGCCGCCGCGCGCCACGCGCTGCTGGCCCTGCAGCGCGCCTGCGCGCTGACGCCCCGCCTTGTTTCCCGCTCCTCCCGGGCCGCCGCCTTCGCGCAAGCGGCGGCGCTTTGCAACACCGGGCACAAAACCCTGGCCCTCGCCCGCGCGGCGGCCGACCGCGCCCCCGGGGAATTTCCGCTAAATCTTAAATTTAGTAGTATATACTCCGGGCTGGACGCCGTTTTCTGCGCTTTCGAACGGTGCGCCGAAGCCCTGATCGCCTCATAGGAAACCCCATGAAAAAACTTCTCGCCGTAATTCTTCTCGCTCTGCCCGCCTCGGCCTGGCCGCTGACCGTCTCGGTCTATCACACCAGCGACGTGCACGGCTGGTACGGCTCGCGCCCGGCCAAATGGGACAAGGCCAACTCCACCCGCACTATCGGCGGCTTCGCGGCCCTCTCCTCCCTGGTCAAGGCCGACAAGAACCCCCACATACTGCTGGATTCCGGCGACACCTTCCAGGGCACCCCGGAAGGGACGCTGACGAAAGGCATGGCCACGGTCAAGCTGATGAACCAGCTGGGTTATTCCGCCTCCGGCGTCGGCAACCACGACTACGATTACACCGAGCCGAACCTCCGGGCCATCGTGGCCGCCTCCTCTTTTTCCTGGCTGGCCGCCAACGTTTACGTCAAGGAAACCGGCGCCCACGCGGATTACCTGAAGCCCTACGTCGTCATACCGGTAGCCGGCAAGCGCATAGCCGTCATAGGCCTGGCCGGGCGCCATACGGCCACCTCCACGCTGCCGGCGAACGTGAAGCATTTAGAGTTCCGCGACGAGCCGCAGGAAGCGGCCCGTTGGACGCAGGAAGTTAAAACCGCGGAGAAACCGGACGCCGTGATCATCCTGGCCCACTTCGGTTTCGGCGGGGACGTCTACGGCACCGCGGACATCTCCACCTGGACCTTCACCGCCGCCCAGACCGCCTACGGCACCCTGCCGGTAGCCAGGGCGTCCAAGGCCGACGTAGTCATCGGCGGGCACAACCACTTCGGCATGGAAAAAGGCTTTTACGACAAGGAAAGCGGCACGCTGCTGGCGGAAAGCCATTTCGGGCTTACCAGCGTCAGCAGGATCGACCTCAGGTTCGACGACGCCACGGGCAAGCTGGAAGGCGCGACCGCCGAGCTGGTCCCCCTCTGGGTAGACAAGACCGGGGAAGACGCCGCCGTCACGGAGACCCTCAAGGTTTTCAGCGCCGCCGTGGAAAAGGAAATGGGCACGGTCATAAGCGAGAGCGCCGCCGACCTGGGCCCCTCCAAAGCCGGGCTCGACTCCGACATCGGCAACTGGTTCGCCGACGCGATGCGCCGCCAGTCCGGCACCGACGCCGCGTTCCAGAACACCGCGGGTATACGCTCCGACCTGAAAAAAGGCCCGGTAAAGATCCGCGATATCTTCCAGATAATGCCTTTCGAGAACACGCTGGTGAAGCTCACGATGACCGGCGCGCAGCTGAAAAGCCTGATAGCCGATAACCTGCGCGGCGGCTTTTCCAAGCTGCAGCTCTCCGGCCTGACGGTAACGTTCCGCCAGACCCCGGAAGGCCCGCAGGACGTAACCGTCCTGCGCGGCGGCAGGGAAGTGGCGCCCGAAGAGAAACTGACCGTGGCCACCAACAATTACCTGACCACCGGCGGCACCGGCGGCAAGACTTTCAACGAAGCCGAAAAGTCCGACGACACGATGCTGCCTATCCGCGAGCTGCTGCTTAAGGACATCAAAGAGCACCCCGTAAAAGCCGCGCCCGAAAGCGGCAGGATCAAGCGCCTGGAATAAATGACCCGACCGGCCCTGCTGAAGAACGCGCTGCTGGCCCTGCTGTTGCTGGGCCCGGGGGCCTGCGCGAAAAAAGAGCAGGTGGTCATCTTCGCCACCGCCCGCACGCAGGGCAGGCTCTGGGTAAGGGAAGAACCTTCGCTCAAGAACGAGCGCGCCGGAGGCTTCGCCGTTTTCAAGCGCCTTTACGACCAGGAAACCCTGCCCAAGCTCGCCCTGGACGCGGGCAACTGGTTCTCGGCCACGCCCGAAGGCTGGCTGACCCGCGGGCGCTCCACCATCGACTGCCTGGGCGCCGTGCCCTACGGCGCTGCGGCCGCCGGCCAGGAGGACCTCTCCCTGTCCCCGAAGGACCTGCAGAAACTGGCGGAGGCCTCGACGATACCGCTGCTCGCCTCCAACCTTTACCTTAAGAGCAACAAAAAGCCCGACTACCTGCGCAGCCACGTCATCCTGCGGGCGGGCCGCCGCAAGATCGGCGTCTTCTCGCTCATGATCTCCTCCCCCGCCAAACCTAACCGCGCAAAATATCTGGTGAACTACAAGCTGGAAAAAGAAACCTACGAGGCGGAAAAAGCGGTGAAGGCGCTGAAGGACGGCGGGGCCGACGTGATAGTACTGCTGCTGGGCGTGAACCCCAAAGAAAAAGCCGGGCCGGAATTTTACCGGGAATTTCTCTCGAAGGGCCCCAGGATCGACCTGGTCATAACCGACGAACCGACTTTAAAAAAGCCTTTCAAGGCGGGCCGCGCCTGGGTGGCGGGCGCCGGCCTGGAAGCCGCCTTTGCCGCCAGGCTGGTCCTGGACCTGGAGCCGTCCACCGGGCGGCTCAAGAACGTCGGCTGGAAAAAACTGCCGCTGTATCTTGAAAAATACGGCCAGGACCAGGGACTGCTGAAGATCATCGCGGGGCACAGGAAAGCGGCCACCGCGCACTTCTCAAGGCGGGTAGGACTGCTTACCGAAGCGGTGCCCGCCAGGCGGGACGCGCGCTCCCCGGCCGCCGAGTTCGCCGCGGACTGCATGCGGCGCTGGGCCAAGACCAACGCCGCCATCATAAGCCTCAACGAGCCGGCCGCGGGCTTCTCCAGCGGCACGGTCACGGTCGGCGACCTGTACTCGGCCTTCCCGCTGGATTCCAGCGTGGTCTTCGTAAAGATCCGCGGGGACGACCTGGAACGGGCGCTGGCTGGCATCCCGCCCAACGACATCGCGGTTTCAGGCCTGAAACTTTTTCTGAAGGACGGGGTTTACGAACGCGCGGAAACCGACAGCGGCCCCCTGGTGCCCGGCCATATCTACAGGCTGGCCGTGCCGGACTCTTTCGTCGGCGGCCGCGACAACCCGATACTGTCCAGCGCCATGGAATTCGCCAATTCCCGCCGCTATCTGCGGGAAGTAGTGGGCTGGTGCTTTTCCAGGCAGAGATCTTTTTCCCGCCCCGAGGGCGAAAGGATAGTGAGGAACTGATGCCGGAAAACGCGCCGCCGCCGCCCCCTGGTTTTTTCAAGAAATGGTTCTCGAGGCTGAAAGCCTTCTCCATGCTGGCCGGGGCTTGGGGCTTCCTGTTCAGCGTAAACTCGCTCATCGGCTTCCGGGCCGGCTTCGAGTACGACGACGGGCTCTCCTACTCCACCCCCGCCTTCCTGGCGGCCGCCAAGGACAACCTGCCGCCGGATTCCGCGGACTACTGGAACTCCGTGAACCGCTCGTACCTCTACGAGCGCCTGAAGCCCGCGGCCTGGCTGTCGGCCTGGGGCCTCAAGATACTGGGCGTCAAGATCGCCGTTTTCTGCGACCGCGGCCCCGAGGGCGGAGACAGCCTGGAAGCCTCCTGGCGCAGGCTGGCCGACTACTTCTACTTCACCAGGACCGAGGACGAGAAATACAGGATCCTGGAGAAGAAACGTTTTGTGCTTTACGCCGGGGCTTCGGATTCCGGCATCATCCAGGCCCGCAAGGCGGGGGTCCTGCCCCTGCGCCTGAAGAAGAGCCACCGCTCCGCGGTGAAGTCGGAGTATAACCCCGGCAAGTTCGCCGAACGGGCGCTGCCCCTCTCGCAGTTCTAATGTCCAGGGTCCGGAACTTTTTCCTGACGGTGCTGCTGCCGGTAGGCTGCGCGGCGGCGCTGTTCTGGCGCGACGCGCTGTTCCAGCCCGGCAGGGCGCTGCTCAGCGACGTGCTGCTCCGCTATTTCTACCCGATGCACGAGTTCACCCGGCGCAGCCTGGCCGCCTGGGACTTCCCGCTCTGGAACCCGCACATTTCGGCCGGGACGCCGTTCCTGGCGAGCCTGCAGCCCGCCCTCTGCTACCCTTTCACCTACGCCGCCCTGCTCCTCGATTTCCCCGGGGCGGCGGCGTTCAGCGTCCTGCTGCACACGGCGCTGGCCGCCGCTTTCATGCACCTGTTCGTCTCGCGCCTGGGACTTTCGCTTTGCGCCTCCCTGGCCGCGGCCGCCGTCTACGCCTTTAACGGTTTCTTCGCCATGCACTACTCTTTCCCCAACCAGATGGCCGCCTACGCCTGGCTGCCCGCCATAGCTTATTTTCTTAAAAGATACGACGAGACGCCCGACGCCAGGTTCTTCCTGGCCGCCGTCCTGGCCCTGGCTTTACAGCTGGTCTCGGGGCACCCTCTTTTCGCGGCTTATTCGGGACTTTGCCTGCTGGTGCTCAAGCCTTTTATCTTCCGCGCCGTAACCTGGAAAAGGTTTTTGCTGCTGCCGGCCGCCGCCGCGGCGCTGGCCGCCGCGCAGCTGCTGCCGACTTTTTTCCTCACCCTCGGCTCGCAGCGCCTAGCGGACGCCTCTTTCGCCTGGGGCACGGCTTATTCCGTCGCCCCGCTCCGGCTGCTTTCCATGTTCGCCCCGCTGTGGAACCGCTACCTGCCCGCCCCCGCCGGCGACCCGCATATTGAAACTTTTTACATAGGCGCTCTCGCGGCCGCGGCCGCCCTCTGGGCGCTGACCGGGCGCCGGCGCAAGGAGGCCGCGCCGTTCTTCGCGGTAGCCCTCGCCGGCCTGGCGCTCGCGCTGGGCAGCCACTTGTTCCTGTACGAATACCTGTGGAATTATTTCCCGCCCGCGCGGCTGTTCCGGTTCCCGGCGCAGGCGCTCTGCCTGCCCTGTTTCGGGCTGGCGGTCTGCGCCGCTTACGGCACGGACATGCTGAAGGCGCCGCGCGCCAGGGCGCTGGCGTTGCTGGGCGTGTACCTGGAACTGCTGGTTTTTTCCGCGGGCTCGATAAAGACCGTCGACGCGGCGCTCTACTCCGCCCCCGTCCCTTCACCGGCCGCCATAACGAAGAGCGGCGCCTACGACAGGGTGGTCATGGCGCCCAACAGCCGCCGCCAGCGCCGGCACACGGGGAGAAGCGAACTGGAGGCGTGGCTGAATTTCAAGGACACCCTGCTGCCCAACACCGCCATGGCGCTGGGGCTTTACGACGCGGATAATTTCGAGGAACTCAAGCCCGCCGCGCACGAGAAGATACTGGCGCGGCTCTACTCCTCCCCCTTCTCGCCATGGATAGACCTGCTTTCCGTAAAACACATGGTCTCGTTTTTCCCGCTGCCGCCGGAAAAGTATGCCCCCGCGGCCGGGGCGCCGCCCTATCTTTTCCGCAATAAGACCTCCCTGCCGCGGGCTTACTTTACCGACACGGCGCTGTGCCGGCCGCGCGAAGAGGTTTTTGACGCGGTGGAGAAGACCTACGCCGCAAACAGCCCGCTTTACGGCGCGGTAATACTTGAAAAAGGCTGCCCCGCCGCGACCCCGGGACCTGAAACCGCCAGGCCCGCGCTGACAGCAGCCAGGATAACGGCTTACGGGCCCGACAGCGTCGCCATAGACTGCGCCGCGCCGGCCGAAGGCTGGCTGGTGCTGAGCGACACCTATTTCCGGGGCTGGAAAGCGAGCGTCAACGGCACCCCGGCCGAGATCCTGCGGGCCGACTACAACCTGCGCGCGGTAAAGGTAAAAAAGGGCTTTAACAGCGTAAAGTTCAGCTACGCGCCCCCCGAGTTCTACGCCGGCCTGCTGCTGACGCTGCTTTCCCTGGCCGGCTTCGTTTTTGCCTGGTTCCAGGCCGGCAGGCGGCAAAAAGCGCAAAATCCCCGCCCTTAGGCTCCCCCCCGCTCCAGGGCCCCCATTGCCCTGCGCCTCTATAAAATATAAAATATAATCAATGGCGGACTGTATCTTTTGCAAAATAGCGGCCGGCGAGATCAACGCCAGGATAGTTTACGAAGACCCGGACACGCTCGCTTTTTTAGATCTGAACCCGCAGGCGCCCACTCACGCGCTGGTAATACCGCGCAGGCACATACCCCGCCTGACCGCCGCGGCGGACACAGACGCGGAGCTGCTGGGCAAGCTGCAGCTGGCCGCGGCCAGGACCGCTAAAGCCCTGAAGGTGGACGGCGCTTTCAGGCTGGTAACGAATAACGGCAAGGCCGCGGGACAGTCGGTGGACCATCTCCACTACCATCTGCTCGGCGGAAGAAAGCTGCTGTGGCCGCCGGGCTGAACGGTTAAATTTTAGAATTTCAATGTCTGCATACCCAAGGTGGTGATTTAGCGTGGTATATATCAAAGTAAGAGACGAAGAATCCATCGAAGAAGCTCTCAGGCGTTTTAAACACGACTGCGAGCGCAATGGCATCCTCAAAGAGATCAAGCGCCGCGAGCATTACGTAACGCCCGCCATGAAGCGCAAGATAAAGTCCCAGGAAGCCCGCCGCAAGGTACGCAAAGGCAGAAGGTCATTCTAAGCGGCTGCCCGACAAAAGGCCGTCCGCCCCCGGCGGACGGCTTTTTGCCTGCTTCGCGCGCGCGTTTATTATTTAATGAGTTCATCTCCCATCATCGAACTTATCAGGGAAAAACTGGACATCGTGGATGTCATCAGGGAGTACGTGCCCGCCCTGAAAAAGGCCGGGCGCAACCACAAGGCCAACTGCCCGTTCCATAACGAGAAGTCCCCCTCGTTCACCGTCAGCCCCGACAAACAGATCTTCTACTGCTTCGGCTGCAACGAAGGCGGGGACATTTTCACTTTCGTCATGAAGATAGAGGGCCTTACCTTCCCCGAAGCGGCCCGCAAGCTGGCCCTCAAGGCCGGCGTGGAATACGGCGAGGACCGCTCCCACGCCATGACCGAGGCCGACAAGGAGCGCCTGGAGATAAAGAAGCTGCTGACCGCGGCGGCCGCCTTTTACCACGCCGCGCTTTTTTCCCCCGCCGGCGAGAAGGCCCGCCTGTACCTGGGCGAACGGCGCCTGAGCAAGGCCACGGTGGAGCGCTTCGAGCTGGGCTGGGCCCCGGCCGGCGGCGCCGCGCTGATGGACGAGATGAAAGCCAAAGGCTGGAGCCGCGACATCGCGCTCAAGGCCGGGCTGATAACCGAACGGGAAGGCGGCCTGGTGGCGGACACTTTCCGCGGCCGCATCATGTTCCCCATCCGCAACCAGACCGGCGACACGGTAGCCTTCGGCGGGCGCGTGCTGGACCCCGAGGCCCAGCCCAAATACCTCAATTCCCCGGAAACGATCCTGTTCTCCAAGCGCCGCACCCTTTACGGCCTGCACGAGGCCCTGCCGCAGATCCGCAAGTCCGCCAAGCTTTTGCTGCTGGAAGGCTACATGGACGTGATAGGCGCCCACCAGCACGGCGTGGACTGGGCGGTGGCCCCCCTGGGCACGGCCCTCACCAACGAGCACGCGGGCCTCATAGGCCGCTACGCCAAGGACACCGTGGTGATGTTCGACGGCGACCGCGCCGGGATCAACGCCTCGGTAAGGGCCGCGGAGATCTTCATGGAGGCCGGGCTGTACGTGCGCCTGGCGGATTTGGGCTGCCCCCTCGACCCCGACGAGTTCCTCAACGACTACGGCCGCGAGGAGTTCGAGAAGAAGATAGCGGAAGCCTCCGACCCGCTGGATTTCCGCATGAATTTGTTTTTCAAGGGCCGCAAGACCCCGCCGTCTTCCCAGGAAAAAGCCCAGGCGATCGCCGTGCTGCTGGAGACCGTGGCCAAGCAGCCCGACGAAATATTAAAAAGCGAATGGGTAAAGTCCCTGGCGTCCCGCTTCAGCGTGGAAGAGGCCTCGGTGCTCAAGCAGCTCAGAAAGGTCTCGGTGCAGGCCCCGCGCGAAGTCAAACGCGGCGACCCCGAGGCCGTTAAAGCCATCCCCTCCATAGAGCGGGGCTTTATCCAGCTGCTGCTGCGCGACCCGGCGCTGATAGAGAAAGCCGCGGGGCTGGAGCCGGAAGATTTTTCCAACCCCATGGCGCGGGACTTCTTCGCCGCCATGCGGGACATGGCGCCGGCGGAGAGGGCCAAAGCGGCCACCTCGCTGGCGGCCAGGTTCCCCGACCAGGCCCCCCTGATAATGGGGCTGGCCGTGGCGGACCTGGGCGGCGACAGCTCCGCCGCGCAGAACGCCGCGGGCGCCATGCGCATGCTCAAACGCTTCTCCCTCGAGAGGCGGCTGAAGGAACTGAAAGCCGCGGAACCCATGGACGAGCAGCAGTTCAAAGAGTACAGCAGGATCATGTCCGAGCTTAAATCCTCGGTCAAAGAACTTTAGACAGCGGTATACAGGAGACTACGATGGCACAGCCTAAGAAAGCTTTACGCGACCTGGTGGAACTCGGCAAGGAGCACGGTTACATTACCCTCGAGGAAATGAACCGCTCGCTCACCAACGCGTCCATGTCCAGCGAAGAAATAGACACGCTGATGGGCACGCTGGAGGACCTGGGCATAGAGGTGGTGGACCGCAAGAAATTCAAGATGGTGGCCGCCTCCGAACGCGAGGCCTACACCGAAGAATGGAGCGCCACGCCGGACGTGTCCAACTCCATCCGCATGTACCTGTCCGAAATGGGCAAGGTGCCGCTGCTGACCCGCGACGAGGAAGTGACGCTGGCCCGCAACATCCGCGAGCGCGAGCGCGAACTGCGCATGATGGTGCTGGAATCCCCCATCACCATGCGCGAGATCCGCAACTGGGAAACCCTGATAGAGCAGGACGAGATGACCACGAAGGAGCTGATGCCCCGCGGCCGCAAGTCCAACCAGGAACTCTCGGCGATGAAGCGCAAGATGAAGAACATCGCGCAGCTCATCACCCGCACGGAAAAAGAGATCTTCAAGCTGGAGGAGCGCGCCAAGAAGCCCTCCCTTTCCAACGAGATGCGCAAAAAGATCGAGAGCATCGTGGACAAGAAGCGCAAGGACATCGTCAAGAACATCATCAACCTGGACCTGAACCAGGAGAAGATCAAGCGCCTCACCAACAAGATCAAGAACCTCGCGCACAAGATCCGCGAATACCGCCTGGAGCTGGAGAAATACCAGAAGACCTACGGCGACCTGGTAAAACTGCAGCACGACCACGAGCTGGTGGGCCGCGGCAAGCTCCGCCCCGCCGCCTTTAAATCCAAGTGGGGCTACAACCACACGGAAGTGGAGGCCGCGCTTGAGAACATAAAGGCCGTAAAGGACCGCGAGCACCACCTGATCCGCACGCTGCCGATCAACCCCGACGACTTCATGTCCCTGAACGACAAGATCACTTTCCTCGAGGACCAGATCCTGCAGGACAAGCTGAAGCTGATCCGCGCCAACCTGCGCCTGGTCGTGAGCATCGCCAAGAAGCACGTGAACTCCAACCTGGAGCTGTCCGACCTGATCCAGGAAGGCGGCCTCGGCCTGATGAAGGCCGTGGAGAAGTTCGAATACAAGCGCGGCTTCAAGTTCTCCACCTACGCCACCTGGTGGATCCGCCAGTCCATCAACCGCGCCATCGCCGACCAGTCCCGCACCATCCGCATCCCGGTGCACATGAAGGAACTGGTCTCGAAGCTGATGAAGGTCACCCGCAAGTACCGGCAGGAATTCGGCCGGGACCCCCAGATAGAAGAATATTCGAAGCACATGCATATCTCGATGGACAAGGTGAAGAACGCCCTGAAGATCATGCAGGACCCGATCTCGCTGTCCACGCCCATCGGCGAGGACGAGGATTCCCACCTGGAAGACTTCATCGAGGACAAGACCGGGCTGCCGCCGTCCCACTCGGCGCTGGACCTGCTCAGGCGCCGCGAGGTGACCAAGATCCTCGACACCCTGACAGACAGGGAAGCCAAGATCATAAAGCTGCGCTTCGGCATCGAGACCGGCTACCCCCGCACGCTCGAGGAAGTAGGCAAGATCTTCCGCGTGACGCGCGAGCGCGTGCGCCAGATCGAGGCCAAGGCCATCAGGAAGCTCCGCCACCCGTCCCGCAGCAAGATGCTCAGGGATTACCTGGACTGAGCCCCCCGGCCGCATAAAATAAAAAACCCCGGAAGGTCCCGGGGTTTTTTATCGCCCTGCCGGCCGAAGTTATTTCTCTTCTTTGTTGTCGGTGAACATGCCGCGGATGATGTTGTGGGCGATATCCTTGGCGCCGAGGCCGACCGCTATGGCGAACGCCAGGCCCATCGACGCGAACAGGATGTTCACGCCGTTGCGGATCATCTTCATCTCTATCCCCAGCTGCTCTATGGCCGCTATCAGGGTGAAGACCACGATCACGAAGTGGACTATCTTGGAAAGGGACCGCCCGCCGCGCAGGTTATTGGCGGTGGCGGAATTCATGACCACGTCGGACATGAAGCGCGCGAACATGAGGCCGCCGAAACCTATGAAGATGGCGGCCACCATCTTGGGCAGGAAGACCACCGTGAAGCGCTGCAGGATCTCGGAAATGGCCGTAAGGTTGAGGATGTTGGCGGCAGTGACGAAGAACACCAGCAGCAAAGCCCAGTAAACGATGAAAGCCACCATGTGGGAGAAGGATTTGCCGAAGCCGAACCGGATCAGCAGTTCGTTGATGCCGACGCTGCTGGTATAGGAATCCAGCTTGATCCTGCGCAGGAACTGCTCGAGCAGGGAGCTGACCACGCGCGCTATGAAAAGGCCGAAAAGGACGAAGATAAAAGCCGCCACCAGGTTGGGCACGTAATCGGAGAACATGCTCCAGATATTAAGGATCGGCTGTATGAAAAGTTCGGCGAGGTCTTTTATCATTATTGTTCCTCCTGGAGTTAACAGGGTTATTCTATTATTTATGGACCGCCCAAAGCAAAAAGCCGCGCCGGGGAGGCGCGGCCTGGGGCTGCCGGGTCCTTCAGGGCCTTACAGCGTATTTTTCACCTTGAGCGGATCGGCGGGGCCGGTCTTCTTTATCTTCGGCCTCTTGATGGCGGGGTGCGGCTTGACGTCCACGGGCCGCAGCGCGGCGGGAACTTTGCCGGAATTAGGCGCGTCGCGCAGCGCGGGCGCCGTCCGCTTTTTTTCGGCCGGCGCGGCCGCGTCCGTTTTCGACACCTGCTTCAGGAATTCTTTGGAACCCTCCCGGTAGAGCGGGTCGTTGACGGCGCTGAAAGCGTCGAAATCGCAGCCCTCCAGGCAGGAAAGCTTGGCCTGGGCGGTGGCCGCGGCGCCGAGCTCGGAGACGGTTATGGCGGCGGCGGGTTTTTCCCGGCTGTTAAGCGCCAGCAGGACGTTATCGCCGGCGTGCGCGGCGGCGGAAATAAAAACGACGGCCGCTGCCGCCAGAAAAAAACCGGGTGTGTGCTTCATCGCTCCCTCCAGGACGCAGTTAGATCGCATGGTCATATTATGGAATAAAACGAGCGGGCCCGTAAGTGGCCAACGGCCCAGTACCGGGTGGGCCGGAGGACCCAGACGCATAGCCCGCGCCGCCGCATAATTTATATAATAGTAACCGCAGCCTCTTCCCCGCCAGCGGTACCGCCCCAAAATTTTATTTGCCTGAACCGGTTTTTTTTGATATCATATACATACTATGTACGCAATAATCGAAACAGGCGGCAAGCAGTACTGGGTAGTCCCCGGCGAAATTCTGCAGGTTGAAAAACTCACGGACAAAGAAGGCGCGGAAGTGACCTTCAAAGCCCTGTGGTCAGCCTCGCAGGACGAGAAAAGCGCCTCGGCCTCAAAGTCTCCTGCAGCCAAGGTAACAGCCCGGATAGTCCGGCATCTCAAGGGCCCTAAAATCATCGTCTTCCGCAAGAAAACGAAGAAAGCCTACGAAAAAGGCTCGGGTCATCGCCAGGAACTTACTGAGATAGAAGTTAAAGATATCCAGTTATCATAGTTTTTGGCCCCCCAGTTGGAAGGCGCCTGTAAAGGCAATGTCCCCAACGATTTAATATAGAGGTTCAATAATGGCCAGTACCAAATCACAAGGTTCAAGCACTAACGGACGCGACAGTCATGGCCAGCGCCTTGGCGTGAAGCGCTACGGCATGCAGACGGTCAACGCGGGAGAGATCCTGGTCCGCCAGCGCGGCACCAAGTTCCTTCCCGGCGAAAACGTCAGGCGGGCTTCCGACGACACCCTGTTCACGCTGGTGACCGGCGTCGTTAAATTCGAGTGGGCGAAACGCGGCAAGAAGCAGATCAGCGTTTACCCCCCCGCGAAATAACCTTTCCAAAAGGTAAAGCCTCCTGGGTGCTGACCGCGTTCAGGAGGTTTTTTATTATATCACTATGACTAAAATACAAGATTACCGCGTCGGGGCGGGGTTTATCGACACCGCCCGCGTGTACCTCAAGGCGGGCATGGGCGGCAACGGCGCCTGCTCGTTCCGCAGGGAGAAATTCATCCCTTACGGCGGCCCCGACGGCGGCCACGGCGGCCGCGGCGGCAGCATCTGGTTCGAGGCCTCGGCCAATATCACCACCCTGGCGGAAATAGCCTGCCACCCCCACATAACGGCTTCCGACGGCTGCAACGGCAAAGGCAACCGCAAGGACGGCGCCTACGGCGAGGACAAGACCCTCTACGTGCCCTGCGGCACCGTGATAAAGAAGGACGGCGTGGTCCTGGCGGACCTGAAGGAACAGGGCCAGCGCTACATGGTAGCCAAAGGCGGCCGCGGCGGCCGCGGCAACACGGCTTTCAAGACGCGGTTCAATACCGCCCCCAAGATCTCGGAGAACGGCGAGCCCGGCGACGACTTCGAGGCGCGCCTGGAGCTCAGCGTGCTGGCCGACGTGGGCCTGGTGGGCTTTCCCAACGCCGGCAAGTCCACGCTGCTGTCGGCCATTTCGGCCGCGCGGCCGAAGATAGCGGACTACCCCTTCACCACCCTGAACCCCAATATCGGGATGGTCACGCATAAAGGCAGAGGCTTCGCCGCGGCGGACATCCCCGGCCTGATCGAAGGCGCCCACGAGGGCAAAGGCCTCGGCGTGCAGTTCCTCAAGCACATCCTGCGCACCAAGCTGCTGGTGCACCTGGTGGACCCCTCCGGTTTCGACGGCATGAAGCCCGAGAAGGCCGTGCGCGTGATAGAGAAAGAACTGAAGGACTACCACCCGCTGCTGGGCAAAAAGATCACCATCCTGGCCGTGAACAAGTCGGACCTGCCGGAAGCCGCCGCGGTGCACGAGGTCCTGGCAAAGAAGTTCAAGAAGCGCGAGGTCTTCCTGATCTCCGCCGCTACCGGCAAAGGCGTAAGCCGCCTGCTGGACCACATAATTAAAATGCTGCCGACCATAAAGGAAGAGGACCTTTACCAGGCCGCGGCGCTGTCCGCCGCCGCCCTGCCTCCGCCGAAGGGAGGCTTCAGGGTTTCCGTGGACGAAGAAGGCGTCTTCACGGTGTCCGGCGCCAGGATAGAGAAACTTATCGCCATGACCAACTTCACCCAGACCGACTCCTGGGACAGGGTGCACCGCGTCTTCAAGACCATAGGCATGGACAAGGCGCTCAAGAAGGCCGGCTGCGTAGAGGGCAACAAGGTGCGCGTAGGCGGCAAGGAATTCCAGTGGAGCGACGCCGCCATGCCGGCGGGCAAGCCCGGCAAGTTCGCCTACAAGTACAGGAAATTCGACCAGGAGTTCGGCGACAACTGACCCGGACCGCGTAAAGAAAGGGGCCCGCTGTTAAGCGGGCCCCTTTTTATTTCTGCCGCGAAAGTTCAATACACCGTGCCCCAGTCGCGGGTGGTGATGCGGAATTCCACGCGGCGGTTCAGGGCGCGGGTCTCGTCCGTGCCCCCCTGGATGGCCGGCATGCTCTCGCCGTAGCCGTACACCCGCACCGAATCGGGATGGACGCCTTTGGTGGCCAGGTACATCTTAACGGCGCCGGCGCGCTGCAGCGAAAGCGTCTCGTTAAATTCCTCGGAGCCGCTGTCGTCGGTATGCCCCGAAACTATAAGTTTAAGCCTGTTATGGCCGATCAGCACGTCCGCCACCCTGTCCAGCAGCGGGCGGGAGGATTCCAGCAGCCTGGCCGAGCCCAGTTCGAATTCTACGGGCGGGATCTGGCGGGTGGACACCATGTCCATCACCGACTGCAGCTCCAGTTCGGCCCGGCGGGCCTCTTCCTTCTCCGCCGGATTCAGCTGCCTCGCGCAGCCGCAGAAGCACAGCGCCGCGGCGGCAAGTACGGTAAACCTGGTCATATAGCCCTCCCCTCGAATTGCCCGCCCCTGATGGAAACGATAAGCGTCTCACGGCGGAAACGGTAGCCCCGCGCGAAAGCCGTATTGCTCAGCAGCAGCGGCGGCGTGGCCGCGATAGTGGAGTAAATGCGGCGGCGCCGCAGGCGGGGCCGGGAAGCCGGGTCCAGCAGGTTGGAGTGGGCGGCGACCTCCAGCGTGTCCATGGCCCAGTAAACGGGCCAGATCACGGCGGCCCTCAGGGCCAGTTCCGTCTTGGGGATGGCCGCGACGAAGGCCTCGCACTGGTCCAGGCGGTCTATGGCCCAGAACATCCATTTGGCCGTTATGTCGCGCAGCCGGTCCATATTTTGCGGGGCCAGCAGGTCAGCCGGCTTGAGGTTCTTTGAATCCAGGTCGGCCTGCGGCAGGTAGCAGCGCCCGATGCGCAGGTCGGCGGCCATGTCCTTGAGGATATTGGTCATTTGCAAAGCCGAGCCGATCATCTCGGCGTCTTTCTCCGAGGGAAAATTATCGGTGGAGCGGGTCGAGCGCCTGATAGCCTCGCGGTAAAGCCGGGCCCAGAAAACTCCGGGGGCCCCGCCGATGCGGGTGCAGTAGAGCTCCAGCTCGCCGGCGGTCTGGAACGCCGCCGGAAGCCCGCCGGGGAAGGCCTGCACGTCCATTTCCATCCCCGCCGCTACGGCGTTGACCAGCTGCGAAAAAAGTTCCTTGTCCTGTTCGGGGAACCGCGCGTACAGCGCCAGGATCTTGCCGAATTTAAGCAGCAGCTCTTTCTCCCCCCGGGCCGGGGCCTGGGCGGCGAGCTTATGCACCCTGATCGCCACGGCTTCCGCGTTAGCCGGTTTATGGATGCCGCGCATCAGGGAAAGGATGGCGAGCTTATGTTCGGAGCCGATGGAGGGAGAATCCACCACCGTGTCCATCAGCCGGCACAGCAGGTAGCCCATGCCCATGGAGCTTTTGACCGGCTCGGGCAGCACGTTCACGCTGAGGTAAAGCGTACGTGAAACGTGCTTTAATATGTTTTTTATGTCGCCGGAGAGGATGGCCCTTTCGCGTTTTTCCATAACACCTTAATTTTACCAAACTTTCGTTTAGGCCGCTTCAAGAGGCGCTGCCGCGGCGGCCGTTAAACCGGCCGTTCCACCCTTTCCGCGTCGCCCAGTTCCGCGGCGGCGAGATTTTCCAGGCCGAGGCGGCTGTAAACCGGGGCGGCGTGGGCGGAGATCTCTTTGAGCTTTGAAGCGAAAGCCAGCGTGGCCGCCAGCAGGAACAGCCCGTTGAGCGTCATAGTATGCGCCACGCCTATGCGGCTGGCCGCCCAGCCGGCCAGCAGGCTGCCGAAAGGCGCCATGCCCATGAAGGCCACCGAATAAAGGGCCATTACCCTGCCGCGCTTGTCGTCCTCCACCAGCGTCTGGATGACCGTATTGGCCGAAGCCATGAAGCTTATCATGCCGAAACTGGCGGAAGCGATCAGCAGCGCGGAAAGCGCGAAACTGGTGGAAAGGGAGAAAGCCAGCAGCCCGAGCCCGAAGATGCCGGTAAAGAGCGGGATGCCCCGCTCCAGCCCGGCTGGGTGCCGGCGCCCGGCCAGCCGCAGCGCGCCCAGGAGGGCGCCGCCGCCGGAACAGGCCATGATAAAGCCCAGCGTCCTGGGCCCGCCGTGCAGGATCTCCCTGACGTAGGCGGGCATGAGCACGGCGTAAGGCATGCCCAGCAGGCTGCCGGCCGCCAGCATCAGCATGACGTACTTTATGGGCGGGAACCCGAAAGCGTATTTGAAGCCTTCCGCGAAAGCGCCGCTCTTTTTTTCACCCGCCGCGCCCGCGCGGGCCGCCGGCAGCCGCATGGCCAGCAGGGCGGCGATGACCGCCGTGTAGGAGATAGAATTGACCAGGAAACAGACGCCTTCGCCGAAAGCGGCGATGCAGACGCCGGCTATGGAGGGCCCGATAAGCCTGGCGGAGTTGAACATGGAGGAGTTTAGGGCTATGGCGTTGGCCAGGTCCTCGCGCTTCTCCACCAGCTCGACGATAAAAGATTGGCGCGCCGGCATGTCGAAGGCGTTTATAACGCCCAGGGCGGCGGCCAGCGCTATGATCTGCCAGACCTGCGGCGAGCCGTACAGCACCAGCAGCGCCAAAGCCAGCGACTGCAGCAGGGACAGCGCCTGGGTAACGAGCAGGATCTTCCTGCGGTCAAAGCGGTCCGCGGCGGGACCGGTCAACGGCGCCAGCAGCAGGCTGGGCACCTGCGAGGCGAAACCCGTTATGCCCAGCAGCAGCGGCGAGCCGGTAAGGCGGTAAACCAGCCAGCTCAGCGCCACGCTCTGCATCCAGGTGCCGATAAGCGATACGCACTGCCCGCCGAAAAAAAGCCGGTAGTTGCGGTATTTGAACGCCCGCAGCATCAGGTTAAGCCTTGAGCGGCGGCCGTCCGGGGGGTTCATCGGGGTTTTACAAAGATGAGTTTGCCCAGCACGCGCGCGCCGCGGGCCCCGGTGGCCGACGGGCAATGGTTGGCGCGGCCCTCCAGCGCCAGCCAGGCCAGCAGGGCGAAGCAGGCCGGTTCTTTGGCCAGCGGGTGCAGGCCCAGCTCCGCGACGGAGCGGACGCGCACGCCGGCAGGCAGCAGCAGGGCGGCGAGGTTGTCCATCAATACGGGGTTAAGCGCGCCGCCGCCGCTGACCAGGAGTTCGCGCGTGCCGCGCGGGGCGCGGCTTTTAAAGGCCAGGGCGATGGAAGCGGCGGTAAAGAGGTTCAGCGTGGCCAGCAGGTCCGGAGCGCGTTTCCGATTAAGCTGCCCGGGGAAATGCTTTTTCAGAAAAGCCAGGGAGAATTGGTTGCGGTCGAGGGACTTGGGCGGGCGGCGGCTGAAAAAAGGCGCCTCAAGCAGGCTGTAGACCTTGGGCACGTCGGGCGCGCCGGCGGCGGCCCAGCGGCCGCCCTTGTCGTAAGCCAGCCTGCCGCCGGAGATCGCGGCTACGGCCGTATCCATCAGCGAATTGCCCGGGCCGGTGTCGAAGCCGAAAGTCCTGACGCCTTTACCGACGAATGCGATATTGCCCACGCCGCCGATATTCTGCAGGGCCGTCGGGCTTCCCGCCCCGAACAGGTACTCGTCCATGAAAGGGATGAGCGGGGCGCCTTCCCCTCCGGCGGCCATGTCGGCCGGGCGGAAATCGCACACCACCGGGCGGCCGGTTTCCTCCGCTATGAAAGAAGCCTCGCCCAGCTGCAGGGTGTGGCCGCTGCGGCCGGGGGCGTGCCACACCGTCTGGCCGTGCGAACCTATGACGGCCAGGCTTTTATACGGCACTTTATGCGTGCGGCAGAAGCGCTTTACCAGGCCGGCCCAGAGACGGCCCAGTTCGAAATTAAGCTTTGAGAGTTCCGGCGCCTTCAGCCGCGGCGCGGCTATTATCCCGGCCTGCAGCGCGGCCGGGTATGGATAATTGGAGAATTTGAGGACTTTAAGGCCGCGCCCGGCCGCTTCGCAAAGGGCTATCGAAAGCCCGTCGGCGGAAGTGCCGCTCATGAGGCCCAGTATTTTAATTTTTGGCATATCAGTATTTTTCCACGCTGTAGCCGGCCAGCCGGCCGTTCTTATACCGGAACTTGCCGGAGAAATGCCCGCGGCGTTTGAGCAGCGGCAAAAAAACTCTGTCGCCTTCCCACAAATTCAGTTTCAGCAGGTCGCGGTCCTTTACCCAGGCCAGGTTGCCCTCTGCGGAGTCGAGCAGGCGGCCCGTAAATTCGGACGCCGTAAAGACGAAAACATACCAGTCCTCGCCTTTGGCGAAACCCGGAAAAGTCAGTACCCCTTTGAGCGAGGGTTTTTTTATCTTCAGGCCGGATTCCTCGCGGATCTCGCGGATCACGCAGTCCTCGGGCGACTCCCCCGGCTCGAACTTGCCGCCCAGGCCGTTCCACTTTCCCTCGTGCACGTCGTTGAGCTTCTTGACGCGGTGCAGCATCAGCGTGGCGCCTTTCTTCTTAACGTAACATAAAGTCGCGAGTTTCATAGTTAGATCTCCGACTTGCCCACGGGCGGCAGGTCGTCGAACAGCCAGGTGCTCAGGTAGCGTTCGCCGGTGTCCGGCAGGATCACCACTATGGTCTTGCCGGCGAACTCGGGCTTCAGCGCCGTTTCCACGGCCGCCTGCATGGCGGCGCCGGAAGAGATGCCGGCCATGATGCCTTCTTCGGTCATCAGGCGGCGGGCCATGGCGCCCGCCTGCAGGTCCTCCACTTTTATGACCAGGTCCAGCAGGGACTTATCCAGGATCTCCGGCACGAAATTAGCGCCTATGCCCTGGATGCGGTGCGGCCCGGCCTGGCCGCCCGAGAGCAGCGGAGAAGCGGCCGGCTCAACGGCTATGATCTTAACGCCGGGACGCTTTTTTTTAAGCGCGCGCGCCGCGCCGGTAATAGTGCCGCCGGTGCCTATGCCGGCCACCAGCACGTCTATCTTCCCGTCCGTGTCCTCGAGTAGTTCTTCGCCCGTAGTGCGCTCATGGATGGCGGCATTGGCGGGATTGGAGAACTGCCGCGGCATGAAAGCCCCCGGCGTACCGGCCAGCAGCTCTTCGGCCTTCGCCACCGCCCCGGCCATCCCGGCGGCGCCGGGCGTAAGAACCAGTCTGGCGCCGAAAGCGTGCAGGATCTTGCGGCGTTCCGCGCTCATGGTCTCGGGCATGGTCAAGGTCAGGCGGTAGCCTTTTATGGCGCAGAGCCAGGCCAGGCCTATGCCGGTATTACCGCTGGTAGGTTCCACCACCAGCGCTCCCGGCTTAAGCAGTCCGCGTTCCTCGGCGTCGGCCAGCATCCCGTAGGCCGCCCTGTCCTTGACGCTGGAGGACGGGTTGAAAAATTCGAGCTTGGCCAGCAGCAGGGCGGAACTGCCCGCGGCCAGGCGGTTGATCTTTACCAGCGGCGTGCGGCCGATCAGGCCGCTCATGTCGGCTGCGTAGTTCATTTGGCGGCTATCTCCCTGCGCAGTTCGTCCAGTTCCTTTCTCACGCGGCGCATCTCTTCGCCGCAGTAGTCCGGCAGCTTGTTATGATCCAGCTGCGCGCTGCCGCCCGCGCCCCCGCGCGCGCTGTGCGCCGGCACGCCGAACACGGTGGTATCCGGCGGAATATCCTGCAGCACCACCGAGGCCGCGCCTATGCGGGAGCGGTCTCCCACGTTTATGGCGCCCAGGACTATGGCGCCGGCGCCGACCACCACCCCGTTGCCGAGCGTGGGATGGCGTTTCTTATGCTCCAGCGAAGTGCCGCCCAGCACCACGCCCTGGTAGATCAGCACGTCGTCGCCTATCACGGAGGTCTCGCCTATAACCACGCCCATGCCGTGGTCTATAAAAAGCCGCCGGCCTATTTCTGCCCCGGGATGGATCTCCACGCCGGTAAGGAAGCGCGCCAGGTGAGAGAGCAGGCGCGCCGGAAAATACAGCCCCGCCTTCCACAGCCAATGCGCCGGGCGGTACAGCCACACGGCATGCAGGCCAGGGTAGCAGAACAGGAGTTCCGCGAGGCTTCTCGCGGCCGGGTCTTTCTTGAAAGCGGTTCTTATGTCTTCGGCTATGCTCATTTTTCCTCCGGCCCCGGCCGGGGCTCCGGTTTTTTTGCTTTAAAGGGTCTGCCGCGGTTAAGGCCGTTTCTCCCCGTATTTTCTAACCCCGCACGAAAGTATTATATAATTTTTACATAGCACGACCCCTAAGGAGACTCACAATGGCATTCAATCTGAAGAACAGGAATTTCCTCAAAGAACTCGACTTCACAAAAGAAGAACTGGTTTTCCTCCTGAAACTGGCCAAAGACCTCAAAGCGGCCAAATACGCGGGCACCGAACAGCCCCGGCTCGCCGGCAAGAACATAGCCCTGATCTTCGAGAAATCCTCCACCCGCACGCGCTGCGCCTTCGAAGTGGCCGCTCACGACCAGGGCGCCCATGTGACCTACCTGGAACCGACCGGCAGCCAGATGGGCCACAAGGAAACCGTCAAGGACACCGCCCGCGTGCTCGGCCGGATGTACGACGGCATCGAATACCGCGGCTTCGGCCAGGCGATAGTGGAAGAGCTGGCCAAGTTCGCCGGCGTGCCCGTGTGGAACGGCCTGACCAACGAATGGCACCCGACCCAGATGATGGCCGACGTGCTGACCATGACCGAGCACTGCGACAAGCCGCTCGAGAAGATCTCTTACGCCTACGTGGGCGACGCCCGCTTCAATATGGGCCGCTCGCTGCTGGTGATCGGTTCCATCCTGGGCATGGACGTGCGCATCGGCGCCCCGAAAGGCCTGCAACCCGACGCCGAACTGGTGGCTACCTGCAAAGAGCTGGCCAAAACCTCCGGCGCCCGCATCACCATCACCGACAAAGCCGAAGTCGCCGTTAAGGGCGCGGATTTCGTCCATACCGACGTCTGGGTGTCCATGGGCGAGGCCAAGGAAGTCTGGGCGGAGCGCATCAAGCTGCTCAAAGCCTACCAGGTCAACCCGGCGCTCATGAAGAAGACCGGCAACAGGAACGTGAAGTTCATGCACTGCCTGCCGGCTTTCCACAACGCCGACACCAAGGTGGGCAAACAGGTCTCCGAGCAGTTCGGCCTGAAGAACGGCATCGAAGTGACCGAAGAGGTCTTCGAATCCAAAGCCTGCATCGCCTTCGACCAGGCCGAGAACCGCATGCACACTATCAAAGCCGTAATGGTGGCGACCCTGGGGCATTGATACCGCCGCAAGGCATTAAATGAAAAGGGCCGGGACGTAGTCCCGGCCCTTTTTTTGCGCCTGTAACACCTAGAACTCGGTTTTGCTGACGAAGTTGAAGTCCCTGACGGTTATCGGTGGGATGGAGGTGTAGGTCATGTTTTTTTCCCTGCCTATCTCCGCGGTATTCTTAAGCAGGTCGAATACGCTCTGGTTGAAGCGGAAGTTATTGGCGCTGCCGGCCAGCTTGCCGTTCTTTATCCTGAAAAGGCCGTCCCGGGTCATGCCGGTAAAGACGCCGTCCATCAGGTCCACCAGCTGTACATACCAGAAACTATTCACGTACAGCCCGTTCTCCACGTTGGCTATAAGTTTGTCCAGGGGCTTGTCGGTGCCCTTGAAGATCACGCTGCCGGGCCCCCGGCCTGTCGCCCGGACGCCTTTCTTCGCGGCATAGAACCTGGAGTACCAGGCGCTCGCCAGTTTACCGTCCTTGATCATGTCGAAGTCGATATACGGCATGGCGTCCGCCGGGGAGAAAGGGAACAGGCTGACCTTCTCGTGGTCGGGCCTGGAGTAAATATGGACCGACTCGTGCGCGATCTTCTCGCCCTGCCGTTTCGACAGCGCCGACCTGCCCTCGTCGATGGCTTTCGCGTCGATATTGTACCAGAGGAACTTCATCAGCAGTTCCTCCACGGCCGCGGGCGAAAGCACCACGGTGTATTTGCCGGGGTCGAGCGGGGCCGGGTCCTTTGAAAGCCGGGTCTTGGCGATGATATCCGCGACGAAAGTCTTTTCGTCGTAGTCGGAAAAGTCCCTGGTGATATGGAAGTCCTTGAAAGAGGAATTCCCCGTCATGGCCGTCAGCCAGAAGGACGAATAGCAGTTGCTGTGCGAGGCGCGCACCCCCTTGTTATTGCAGACCCGCACCGTGTAAGGGTTGGTGGACAGGATGCCGGCGGAGTTCAGCCCGGCTTTTTTTATCTCCGAGAACGCGGCCTGGAGAATGCCGTATTTCCTTTCGTCGGAAACCTCGCCGAAGGCGGGGCTGAAGTTCTTCGCGGCGCCCGCTTCTTCCCTGGTCACAGGGGGCATATATTCCGGGTCTTTCGGCAGCAGTTTCGCCGCCTCGTAAGCTTTTTTCACCGCGTGTTTTATCCCGTCCTCGGACAGGTCGTTGGTTTTGTAAACCCCGGTCCTGCCCTCGTACCCCACTTCAGCCTTTACCTCTTCTTCAACCTTGTGCAGGTTCTCCCTGTTCACGGAATTATTGGAGAACCTTATGGAGTGGGCCTCGGCCCTGCTGCAGGAGAGGACGACGTGGTCCGTCACCGGCTCTTTCAGGACTTTTTCGATTATCAGGTCCGTCTTGTTCATTATTTCGACCTCCGCACCATGATATTCCGGAACCGCGCCGGGCTGGCCCCGTGGGTCATCTGGGCCAGCTGCATGGGGTCGCCCTTACCGCAGATTATGGTCCCCGACCGCTTAAAAAACCTTTCGTCGGCGATGGCGTCGCAGGCGCGCCAGAACTCGTAGGAGGTGGCGTTATAGGTGACGTTCTTGAGCATGCCGGCGAGCTTGCCGTTCTTTATCTCCCAGAAAGCGTCCCCGCCGAACTGCATGTTAAGCCGCATCTGGTCTATGCTGAACGAACCCTGGCCCTCTATATAAATGCCGTTTTCGGTATCCGCGATCAGCTCCCCGAAAGAGAGGGGTTTCTTGCCGGGGGCGAGGTAAAGATTGGGGATCCTGGTTATAGGCACGTCGAAATAATTGGCGGCCTTGGTCGTGCCGTTGGCGCGGGCCAGGTTCATCTTGTGGGCGAGCTCCCGGTTCACCCCGTAGCCGCAAAGGACGCCGTCCTTCACTATATGCCATTTCTGGCATTCCACGCCCTCGTCGTCGTAGCCGCAGCTGGCCAGCCCCCCCTCCAGGGTGTTGTCGGCGATAAGGTTCACTATTTCGGAACCGTATTTGAACTTATGCAGCTTGTCCATGGTGGCGAAGCTCCTGCCCGCGCAGGACTCCTCGTAGCCCAGCACGCGGTCCAGCTCCGTGGGATGCCCCACCGACTCGTGCATGGTAAGGGAAAGGTGCTCCGGGTCCAGGATGAGCGTGGCCGGGCCGGTTTCGCAGGCCTTCGCGAAGCAGTGCTCGCGGGCCTGCGCGGCTATTCTCCCGGCTTCGGGCTGCAGGTCCAGCCCCCTGAAATATTCGTAGCCGGCGTTCATGGGCGAGGGCCGGTAATGCCTGGATTTAACCTCGCCGTTGGCCCTGGCTATGGCCATGATCTCCGGCATCACGGTGTAAATATTCGTTTCTATAAGTGAGCCTTCCGTATTGGCGTATTTCTTCTTTATGTTGCGCAGCACCAGGTAGCCCCGGGCCTTAATGACGTCCTTGCCCTTCAGGATGGTCTCCCCGGCCTGAATGAGGACGCCGACGGCGTCTCCGATATCTACGCCGAGCGGGTCTTCCTTTATCTTTGTGACGAATTTGGCGACATGTTTGGGCTCGGAAGCCAGCTCGACTTTACCCGAAGCGGACTTGTCGGCGTGCTTGGCAAGCGCGAGGGCCTTGTCGGCGGCTTTCCTGAGGGAATCCAGGTCTTTGGCGCTGGTAGAAGCGTAGCCCCAGCCGTTTTCGTACAGCACTTTTATCCCCGTGCCCAGGACGTGCTGCTCGTCTATATGTTCTACGCGGGTGTCTTCGGTTAAAATTTCGCGCTCATGGAAGAGATTCTCGCGCGCGTCCGCGAAGCGTACCTTTTTGCCTTTCAGGTAATTTGTTATTTCGCTGAGGTCGTTCATAGGTTCCTCTATCTCCGGTCTGATAGGTGCGGCGCGGCGCCGGGGCAAAGAAAAAGACCGGTAATTCCCCGGTCTTTTTCCCCAGCTGCTGCGGTCACAGCCTGTAAATATCCAGCTTGCCGCCTTCCAGTTTGAAGCCGTAGCCCTTCTCGAAGGACGGGAAGGTGGTGCCGGCCGGCTTTATCTCGGCGGCGTTCAGGATGAAGTACGAGGACGCGTCCACCACGGGGAAGGGGATCATCAGCACCAGCATCTTGGAGGTGAACTTGGCGCCCTGGGGGCCCTGCACGATCTCGTTGCCGTAGGCCAGCTTATAGGCTTTGGAGAGTTTCACGTCCACGCCCTTGGCGGCCACGCCGTCGCCCACCTGCTTAAGCGTGGAGCTCAGCGCCAGGCCTTTCGGGCCCTTTACTTCCAGCTTGCTGTTCTCGGGGGTAGAGGCGTTGGCCTGCACCTTTACCACGTATTTCTCGCCGTCGATGACGAAAGTCTTGGAGCCGCTGTAAATGAAGCCCCAGTTCAGGATATCCATGGCGCGGGCGAAGAAAGTCTCGCCCTTGCTGGTGGTCAGCACCAGGAAGAATTTTTCTTTGTCGGCGCAGGAGTTGCCGCCGTCCGGGCAGTTGGAGGCCTTGGTGCCGCTTACATGTACCTTGGTGCCGGCGCCGGTAGTAAAGGTCACCGCCGGTTTAAGGTAGGCGTTCCTTATAGACTCCAGGTCCACGGAAGCCACGGTATCCGCCACCCCTTTAACACCCTTCTGCATGGAGAACTCGGGCAGTTCCATCGCCCTGGGGGTCTCGGCATAGCCGAAATACCTGAAGAGGTCTATGTCGGGCGCCTGCTCGCGCGCTTCGGCGGGAGCCGCCTGGGCGGGAGCCTCGGGAACCTCCACGGCCTGGGCCGAGCCAAGGTCGTCCAGCGCGCCGCCTGCAGCTGAGGCAGCAGAGCCGAAGTTAAAGATCAGCAGCCCGGCCGCCACCGCTTTTAAAATATTGGTCATGATAGTTCTCCTGCCCCTGAAATACCGCGGGCCTCAAGGCCTCACTAGTTTTATACCAGAGGAAACCCCAAAGCGCAAGCCCCGCCGGCCTTGACCTGTAAAGGCAAAGGGCCCAGGCTTTTTTAGGCCCTTAGGGCAAAGGGAAGAAGGCGGGATCCAACTCGGCAAAGCCGCTCAAGGTCCAGGCTATCCCGTCCTTTATGGAGGCGGCTATGCTTTTCCTTACGCGTTGTCTTTGCATGTTGTGCGTAAATTATATAAATTATGCTCTGTTCACACGGCAGGCTGAGGGGGCTCTATGGCTGACAACGAACTGGTAAAAACACTGCAGGGACACACGGACGGCGTGCTGTCGCTGGCTTTCTCGCCTTGCGGCAAATTCCTGGCCACCGGCGGGGAAGACAATGCCATCAAGCTCTGGTCCATCCCGGACGGCATAGAGATACAGACCATTCCGGCCCACGAAGGCGACGTGCGGGCCCTGGCTTTCGACCCCGACGGCGACGTGTTCGCCTCCGCCGCCTGGGACAAGAACGTGAAGATCTGGCGCACCGCCGACTGTTCCACCCTGGCCTCCGCCTCCAAACACGCGGGGCCGGTCAACTGCCTGGCCTTCTCCCCGGACGGCAAATTCCTGTATTCCGGTTCGGACGACGGCACCATAAAAGTTTTTTCGTCGCCCAAGTGCTGGCTGGAGAACACCCTGGAGCCCGGCATAGGGGACATCAAGGCCCTGGCCGTCGCCGCCGGGATGCTGGCCGCTGGCGGCGTGGAGCTGCAGTTCCTGGAACTGCCCTCCGGCAAGCTTCTGAAAGACAATGACTCCTACGTTTACGGGGTGAAAGCCCTGGCCTTCTCCCCGGACGGCAAGACCCTGGCGGTAGGCACGGGCATGGAAAAGCGCCTGGAGATCTGGAACGCGGAAAAACTCGAGGAAGCCGGCTCCGTGAAGGATTCCGACTGGGTGAACTGCGTGGCTTTCACCCCGGACGGCAAGCGCATAGTGACCGGCGGCTCGGCCGTCAAGGTCTGGGACCCCGTTTCCGGAGCCTGCCTGAAGACCTATGAAGGCCATGCCGACGAGATCCACGCCGTGGACGTCTCCCCGGACGGCAAATACATAGCCAGCGCCTCCAATGACAAAACCGTAAAGATCTGGGCGCTGTAATCAACTGTGTAATCAACGGGGACAGGCTACTTTTTGGGGAAACCCGAAAAGTAGCCTGTCCCCGTTATTGTTTTGACAGTTGACCGCCGTTAAGACTGATACGGAGACCTTTTTTGTATAATTGACCTGTTGTTAAATTACAGTAGGAGGAATAATGGTAAACACAATAGTCCTTATACTGGTGGCACTCATGGCGCTGGCTAGCAATGTCAACGCCGCGGGTTTCCGCCTTGCGGAGCAGGATGCTAAAGCGACAGGCATGGGTAATTCCTTTGTGGCCGTGGCGGACAACGCCTCAGCCGTCTGGTATAACCCCGCCGCCATAACCAACCTGGAAGGCACTAACCTGTCCCTGGGTACCGTAATGGTAGCGCCTTCGATGGAGCACACGAACGTCAACGGAACCAAAGACAAAATAGAGAATACGCTGCATATCCCCCCCCATTTCTACGCCACCCGAAAAATCAACGACCAGTGGTCGCTCGGTTTAGGCGTGAACGCCCCTTTCGGTCTTTCCACGGAATGGGACAAAACGACCGCCCTCACCCGCAAGGTGGCGACGGAGTCGGAAGTTAAGGCTATAAACTATAACCTGAACGGCGCGTATAAGCTGAACGACAAGTTCTCTTTCGCCGCCGGTGCCAGCTACGTTATGGTCGATGCCACCCTCAACAAATGGCATCCCGCGGCTGCGCAGGAAATTACGCTTGAGGGAGATGGCCATGGTGTCGGCTTTAATGCCGCCGCTATGTACAAGTATAACGATAAGCTGAACTTCGGCGCCAACTACCACAGCAAAGTAAAGGCCAAGCTGGAAGGCGATCTTGTCGCCACCGGCGTGTTCACCGGCCCGGTCAAGACCGAGCTTACCCTGCCCGACATGCTGCAGTTCGGCGCGGCCTACAAGTACAGCGACAAATGGCTGTTCTCCGCCGAAGCCGACTACACCAACTGGACGACCTACCGCAATATCGTCATCAAGAAGCAGTCCAACAGCGACGTAGTAAGCACCGACACCAAGAACTGGAAAAGCGTCTGGGCCTTCCGCGCAGGCACCGAGTACAAATACTCGGACACCTGGAAGTTCCGCGCAGGCACCTTCTATGACAACAACCCTGTCACGGATGCCCGCTTCGAAACCCGCGTGCCCGACACCGACCGCGTGGCCTTCTCGATAGGCGCCGGATGGAACAAGGGCAACATAACTGTCGACGCTTCCTATATGTACCTGATGTTCCGGGAACGGAAGATAACCGACAGTCTGCAGGATAACGGAGCCGGCGTTGGCGCTACCACGCTGAACGGCAAGTACAATTCCGCCGCGCACCTGCCGGCGCTCACCGTAGGCTACAAGTTCTAAGCTTACACTCAGTAAGGGGATAAAAAAACCCCGCGTCCGTAAGGGCGCGGGGTTTTGCTTTGCAGCTGCGGCGCAGGTCAGTCGGGGTAGTAAGGCTGGTTGAGCCGGTAGATATACCAGCCGTCCGGCACCAGGTCATAGACCGTCTTGCCTTCTCCCAGGAGGAGCTCGTGCACGGGCTGGTAAACCTTCTCGTCCGCGGCGCGGAAGCCGGTGATATCGGCCACCGCGGCCAGGGCGCGCCGGCCCTCCTTGGTATCGCCCAGCGTCAGGAAGCCGGCGATAAGCCTGTCGCGCGTGGCCGCTTCCAGGTTGCGCCTCACTATCAGCGGCTCATTAGGCACCTTGCCGGTCACCGCCAGTATTTTAAGGCCCGGAGCCCGGGAAGCCTGCCGGGCATAGGTGGCCACCGCGGCGACCTCGCCCTTAAGCAGCTTCTGGAGGTTGCCTTCGTGGGTGGCGGAGAATTCCTTTTCCACTTCCACCCCCGCGTTCTTCAGGTAAATGGACGGCAGGGTAAAGCCGCTCAAAGAGTAAGGGCCCACAAAGCCGACTTTCCGGCCGGAAAGCTCGGCTACGCTGCCGGCTCCCCCCGGCGTCCGCGTCAGCAGGACGCCCTCATAGTCGCCGAGTTTACTCCCGCGCAGCACCTGTAGAGCCGCGCGTACCCGGTATTCTTCCCTGGCCACCAGGTATTCCTCCAGCGTCACCAGCCCCGCGTCCGTCAGCCCGGAGTCGAACTTCTTTATAGTATCCGACGGCGATATGGCCGCCCTAATTTCCACGGACATGGCGGTAGCGGCTTCCAAATGCTTTTTAATGAAGTCCGCCGCGCCCGAGTCCATCGACGGCACGTGCGCCGGCGACAGCACCACCACCAGCGGGTTGGCCGGCGTGCCTATAGTTTTTTCGTCCCTGAGCGTGCAGCCGGCGGCCAGCAAAGCCGCGACGAACCCGACCGACAGGAACCAGTTTGCGGATCTGATTTTCATGATATCCCCCTCCCCTCGAATCTTCCCCCATTTCACAATATCTGAAAGAAGATTTCAAGCGGCCGGGGCAGGCACGGGCCCGCCGGACTTAGCTTGTCCGCGGCTCCGGCGCCAGGTCGGCGGCGAACCACCGCCGGCCTATCCACAGCGAAACGTTGACCAGCCCTATCAGCACCGGCACCTCCACCAGGGGCCCGATCACCGCGGCAAAAGCCGCCCCGTGCCCTATGCCGAAGGTGGCGATGGCCACCGCTATGGCCAGCTCGAAGTTATTGGAAGCGGCCGTGAAAGAAAGCGTTGCCGACTCCTTATAATTGGCCCCGGTCTTCTTGCTCATGTAGAAAGAACCGAAGAACATCAGCGTGAAATAGCACAGCAGGGGAATGGCCACGCGCACCACGTCGAAGGGCACCTGCACGATATTCTCGCCTTTTATGGAGAACATCACCACGATAGTGAACAGCAGCGCCACCAGGGTAACGGGGCTTATGGCCGGGATGAATTTGGAGTCATACCAGTTCCGCCCCTTGGCAGAAATAAGCGCGAACCGCGTAATTATGCCGGCGAGGAAAGGGATGCCCAGGTAAATGAACACGCTTTTGGCGATCTCCGCCATGGTGATGCTGACCACCGCGCCCTCCAGGCCCAGCCAGCGCGGTACCAGCGTAACGAAGAACCAGGCGTACACTGGGAAGAACAGCACCTGGAACACGGAATTGAAAGCCACCAGCCCGGCGCAGTATTCCCGGTCGCCGCGCGCCAGGTCGTTCCAGACTATCACCATGGCTATGCAGCGCGCCAGGCCGATCATTATCAGGCCCACCATGTATTCCGGCTTGTCGCGCAGGAAGAGGATGGCCAGCGCCGTCATCAGCACCGGGCCCACCAGCCAGTTCTGCGCCAGCGAAAGCAGCAGCACCTTTTTATTGGAGAAAACCCTGTGCATCTCCTCGTATTTCACCTTGGCCAGCGGCGGGTACATCATGAGGATCAGGCCTATCGCTATCGGGATGGACGTGGTACCCACGCTGGAGGCGGCGTTGAAGTCCGCCACGGCCTGCGGCCACAGCCAGCCCGCCCCCACGCCGGCGGCCATGGCCAGGAAGATCCACAGCGTCAGGTAGCGGTCCAGGAAAGAAAGTTTTTTTATTATGCCTTCCATCAGAGCAATCCTCCCACGAATTCTTTTATCTCGTCGCGCACGCGGCGGTAATGCCCGAGCGCCTCTTCTTCCGTCTTCGCGCCTTTGGCCAGCAAGGGCGGGTCCTCGAAACTTTTATGAATCTTCTCCGCCTTGCCGAACCACGCCGGGCAGCTCTCGCGCGCCTTGTCGCAGACGGTTACCACCAGGTCGAAAGTAACATCCTTGAATTCGGAAACGTGCTTGGAGCGGTGGCCGGAGATGTCCACGCCGGCTTCCGCCATCACCTTTACGGCCCGGGGGTCCACCGCGCCGGGTTTGGTGCCGGCGGAGAACACCTCCGCCCTGCCGGCCAGCAGCGCCTTCCCCCAGCCCTCGGCCATCTGGCTGCGGCAGGAGTTGCCGGTGCAGAGGAACAGCACCCGTTTCATTTGCGGCCGCCCGGCTTGCGCGCGTACACGGTTATGCTGGAAGCCGCGCCGTCCAGGGCCTTGGCGGCCTTGTTGGTGATAGGGTCGGAGCAGCCCCCTTCGGAGCGGTAAGTATTGTCGGTAAGCAGTTTGAGTCCTTTAAAACCGGCGTCCTTTATGGCGCCCAGGTAATCCGGGCGCTGCAGCGCCCCGGCCACGCAGGCGGCGTAAAGCCCGGCGTGCTTTTTCAAAGCCGGCGGGAGTTCACGATTGAGCACGATGTCGCTGACCACGATAACGCCGCCCGGCTTGAGCGCCCTGAAGGCCTCGCGGAACACTTCCGGCTTATCCGGGGAGAGGTTGACCACGCAGTTGGAGATGACCAGGTCCGCCTCGCCGCTCTTCACGGGAAGTTTCTCGATAAGACCTTTGCGGAATTCCACGTTCTTAAGCCCGGTCCGCGCGGTGAACTTGACCAGGTTCTTCGCCGCCAGCTTAAGCATTTCGCCGGTCATGTCCACGCCTATCACGCGCCCCTTGGCCCCGGCCAGCGGCGCGGCGATAAATACGTCCTTGCCGGCCCCGCTGCCCAGGTCCAGCACGGTCATCCCTTTCTTTATCCTGGAGAAAGCCACCGGGCTGCCGCAGGAAAGCCCCAGTTCCCCCTCGGCGGCGGCGGGCGCGGGGCCGCAGCAGGAAGAACCGGGACAGCAGGAAACCGATTTTTTCGCCACGGTGCCGTAGGCCTTGCGCACCATTGACCGCGTCTTTTCGTGATGGATCTTCATTTAAGTCTCCTATATCGCGCCGAAAATATACTTAAGTCCCAAATAGACGCCGCAGGCGATGAATACCCAGCCGGTAGCCGGCCGCGCGTATTTTTCAAACCTGCCGGCCAGGCCGGTTATGACCGAAACTTTCTTAAGGCCGAGATCCAGCGCCACGGCCGCCCCTATCACCGGCAGGGCGGTGCCCAGGCCGTAAAGCAGCGGCAGCGAGAAAGCGGAGGAGTTCTTTGCCGCCAGGGGAATTATGACCCCGAAATAAAGCGCGGCCGAAATAGGGCAGAAAGCCAGCGCGAACATAAAACCCATCAGCAGCGAGGCGGAGGCGCCCGCCCTGGCTTTGAATTTAGAAGGATTAAAAAGATTAAACCCTTCAAAACTTTGTCCGAACATGTCCAGCATATACATGCCGGCCAGCACCAGAACGGGAGAAAGCGCCTGGTTGCCGTATTTCTGCATGAAGAAAGAGAAGGACGGCGCGCTGAGCAGGCTTTTTACCAGCAGGAAACCGATGAGCACGTAAGCGAGCGCCCGCCCCAGCGCGTACAGCCCGCCCTGGAGCAGCACCGCCGCCCGGTGCGAGCCGGAATGCTTGGAGATATAGGTAAGCGCGGCTATATTGGTGGCCAGGGGGCAGGGGCTCACCGAGGTGATTACCCCCGTCCACAAAGCCGTTATAGCCGCGGCCCAAAGTTCAGCGCTCATTTTTCATCCAGCAGTTTGTGCGTTTCGGCCGTGACATACCCGACAAAAGCTTCTTTGTCGCCTGTCAGTTCCCAGACTTTCGGGAGCATGCCCCACTTAAGAGGTTTGTCGCCGGAGAATTTCTGCACGATCACGGACTTGGAGTTAAGCCAGTAAGCCTCTACGAAATGCTTGTTCGGCTCTTCGTCGATATTTACGCCTTTAAAAGCCACCTTCCAGCCCTTATAGTCGGCCTTGAAATTCTTCTCCACCGCCTCTTTGGTATAGGCTTCTATCGTCTGGCAGGAAGAACAGCGGGTGTCGGTATAGAAGTAATAGACCACCGCGGTTTTCTGCGCCGCCTTTTTTGACGCGGCGCCCGCCGGCGTGGCGGGGGGCACGGCTTCTACCGGGGCCGCCAGGGGAGTCTTTTCAGCGCAGCACGGGGCCCCGGCAATTTTATAGACCGCAGCGCCCACGCTGAGTGCCACAAAGGCCATCAGGGCGTATTTCAAAGCCTTGTTCGGGCCCTTTTTATCCGGCTCGCATTTACCGCCGCAGGCACAGCCTTCGCCCATATTAGTCGGCCACCTGGATTATTTTCTTCAGCTCGTCGTTCGCCGGGATCCTCGCCGAGAATTTAACCTTGCCGTTAACGGCCAGGGCCGGGGTCATCATAACCCCCATCTCGGTTATCCTGCTTATATCGTCTATTTTTTCCATCTCGTAGGGGAGGCCCAGCTCTTTAGCCGCCGCTTCCGCGGCCGCGTAGAGCTTGTTGCACTTCGCGCAGCCCATTCCCAGCACCTGTATTTTTTTCATTATAAGACTCCTATTTTACGATAGCGTTGAACAAAAATCCGGTGAACATTATTCCGGCGCCGACAATGCCGAAAAAGACGAGGAGCAGCTTTACCTTCATCACGCGGCGCAGGATAAGGAATTCCGGCAGAGACAGGCCCGTCACCGCCATCATAAAGGCCAGCGTGGTCCCCAGCGCCACGCCTTTCTCGGTAAGCGCGCTGACCAGCGGGATGACGCCGGCCGCGTTCGAATAAAGCGGGACGCCTACCAGCGTGGCCAGCGGCACGGCGTACCATTTATCCGCGCCGGCCCAGCGGGCCAGGAAATTCTCGGGCACATAACCGTGTATCCAGGCGCCTATGCCGATGCCGGCAAGCACATACGGCCACACGGTTTTAAGGATGTCCCAGGTATATTCCCGGGCGAAAGCGAAGCGTTCCCCCCAGGGCATTTCGGCTCCGAAAGAGATGTTCTGAATTTTCTTCGACGGGTCGAAACCCTCCAGCAGATGTTCAAGGTTCAGCCTGCCTATGATCAAGCCGGAAACTACGGCGATGATAAACCCGCTGAGCGCGTAATACGCGGCGATCTTGAAGCCGAACATACCGAACAGCATTATCAGCGCCACCTCGTTGATCATAGGCGAGGCCACCAGGAAAGAAAAGGTCACCCCCAGCGGGATGCCGGTCTGAATAAAGCCCAGGAACAGCGGGATAGCGCTGCAGGTGCAGAAAGGCGTGATTATGCCCAGCGCAGCCGCCCATAAATGCCCGGAGAAGCGGCTTTTTTTAAGGATTATCTCGCGGATCCTGGAAGGCGGAAGAAAGGTGCGGATTATGGAGACCGCGAAGATTATCCCGGCCAGGAGGAGAGAGATCTTTATAGTGTCGAAAACGAAAAAGTTAACCGAGGACCCGGCCAGCGTGTCGCGGCCGAGACCGAAAAGACCGTAAACGAGCCAGTCGGCGAAGAGCTGCACAGGTTTGAACATATTACCTCTTGATCCCGGCGATACAATCCGTAAAATTCAGCACGCAGGGACAGGTCAGGCGGTAATGCAGCCAGTTCCCCTCGCGGCGGGCCGCCACCAGGCCGGCGCTCTTCAGCACCAGCAGGTGCTTGGACACGGTGGAGATGTCGTCACCCACCAGGTCCCTCAGGTCACAGACGCACATTTCTTTCTTCCTCAGCGAATTGAGTATTAAAAGCCTGGTCGGGTGCCCCATGGCCTTGATGACGGAGGCTTGCGCCGCGTAATCCTCTTTTGTCTTGTTCTTCATGCTCCTATTTTGCCAAATAGTAAAATAGATGTCAAGCCCCGCCCGCCAGGGCGACCCTGGCCGGGCCCTTGATAACAGGGAATTCCTCTGCTAGGCTATATGGAGTAAATATATGAAGCTCAACTCCGCCGCTTTAAGTTTAGCACTGCTCCTCACTCCGGCTTTAGCCCCGGCCGGGGAACCTGCGGGCTTGCCCTGGGGAGCGGAACTGGAAACCCCCTACCAGGCCTGGGCTTGGATCTCGGAATTCACAGAGGAGGACCAGGATACCTGGCCCGGCCTCTCCGAAGACCAGCAGGATTCCCTGCTGAAAAAAGCCGAAGCCTCCTGCCGGCAGGCGGACAAAGCGGCCGAAGCCGCCTCGGGCTCCGACGCCAAAGCCCTGGAAGTCATTTCCGACGCAACCCTGGCGCGCCTGGCCGTCTGCGCCGAGAACGGGGAAGCCCGGGCCGCGGCCCTACAGCAGAAACGCGACAAGCTCGGCCTTATCCTGGCGCGCGCCAAGGCCGGGCCGCTGCCGCAGGCCGACCTGGCCTGGCTGGAGGAGAACTCTTTACGCTTGAACGATGAAGAGCTGGATAAAGCCGCCTGGCGCGGGCAAATGCAGGCCCAGGCGCAGAACAGCAAAAAGTCGCTGGACAAGTCGGGCAAGAAACTGGCGGCGCTTAAGGACAGCAAAGCGCTTAAAGCGGAAAAACTTTCCTCTTTATACGACGGCGGCAAGACCGGCCTGAAAGGCCCCGCCGATGCGAATAGCGCCGTACAACTCAAAGGCAAAGCCGGCACCAAGCTTTCTACCCCCTCCCCCCTGGCGCGCGGCTCTAAAAAAGCGCTGACCTCAACCGCCCCGCCCGAGGTCCAACTGACCGAGCACTTCAAGGGCATGGAGGGTTATAAGGAGATAAAAGCGAAAGACCAGTTCACCGCGGTGATGAAGGAAGTGGACAAGGACGGGGAATCCGGCGGGAAGGTCAACGCGGCCAAGGCCGCCACCCTGAAAGCGGTTTTCCAGGTCTCCAAAGATTTCAACGAAACTTTTATCAATAACCCGTCCCCCAAAGACGAGGACGTGCGGCTGGTCATAGATAAGATCAAAAGCAAGGCTAAGAATCCCGACGACGCCTGGGAAATAGCGCTGCAGATGCGCAAACAGAAGGATTTTCCGGCGCTAAGGGACGTGGAACATTACCTCTGGTCCTGCACCCGCACCACCGAAAGCAAATGGCACGGCGCGGCCACCATCGTCTCCACCCCCCTGTACTCCCTGGCCAAAATGCCGGGGCTCAGAAAGATCTTCTTCGACGAAGAAACCTCGCCGCCTTCCCTCAGCGAAGTAAAATGGGGCACCAAAGGCGTGACCGAGTGCTGGAAGAAACAGAAATAGCGCCATTTTAAACCGCTTCACGGCTTTCAGGGCGTGGAGGTTGTCGGCGGGCATAGAGCCGCCTGAAATGTGCCATGCAATAAACCCCCTCAAACTGGCGTTCCATATATAGCGGCGGCAACTTTGAAGGCAACGGCCATACTGCCTCCGTGGAAACACAATTATTCGTACGGTCGACGCGCGAAATAAAGGAAACAAAACATCATGAGCATAGCTGCCCTTGGTAAACTTCTTATAGGCGGCCTTCTGGCCCTGAACCTGAGCGGTTGTATGATGGCTGTACGCGGGGTCAGCGGGTCAGGAGACGAACAGACAGCGAAGACGCTGATCAGGGAGATCGACTCAAAGGACTTGAGCCTTATCCTCGAAGTCCCGGCCCTTTCCGCGGGCGCGCAGGTGAGGCTGACCACAAAATTGGCCCGGCTTCAGGACAGCGTCCCCGTTACCGGGGCGGCTGTCACCTTTAGAATAGAGCGCGAAAGGACCGGCGGGATAATTGAGAAGCTGACGGAACAGGAAGCCGAAGAAATAGTAAAGAAGGGTTTGTACCAGCTGCACTATAAATTCAAGGAATCCGGCAGATACAAAATAACCGCCAGCGCCATCATAGCGGGAGAAACCGCGGCGCAGGCGCAGAGCGTGTCGCTCACCCAGGAGATCGGCAAGGCCAAGACCTCCAGCATTTGGTTCATTCTAGGCGCCGCGGTGGTGCTGGCTGTGAAATTCCTGGTCTTATAAAGCCGTTAAAAATAAAACCGCAGCCAAAGGTCCAGCTTGGCGGAGGCCTGGCGGCCGCCGAATTCCGTGCCGCGCCCGCCGCCGGTGAAGACGGGCCAGGCGATGACTTCGAAATCCGTGACAGGTTTATAGCTTAAGGGCAGGCCGCCCAGCCAGCTGCCGTCGGCGGCGTTCAGCATCAAATAAACTGACGGGGTGAAATAAACCCAGTTGAAGGGCTCCGGCCAGGACAGCTTGAGATAAATATAATCCCGCATTAAATTGGAAGACCCGAAATTGCCCCGGCTCACGGCCAGCGCGGAAGCCGCGGTTACGGAACTGCCGGAGACGGCGGCGTTCTCCAGGAAATCATTATAAGCGCCGAACTCGCCTTTAGTAAGGCCCGCGCCGTTGCGGTAATATTCCAGCGTAGAGGTCAGGTTCCACTTATTCAGCCAGCGCAGGCCCAACAGCCAGTCCTCGCCGTCGGCGCGGCTCGCGGCCGCGGCGCCGGCGGCCATGGTATAGCGCGGCTTATTGGAGAAACGGCTGAACTCTCCGTGCGCCTCCAGGCTGGGGCCGAGGTTGCGGGAAAAGGCCGCGCCGTACTTTTCCGGGTTGACCCGGCTGGCGTAGCCCATAAAGTCTATGTCGGTATCCCAGGCCAGCAGCGAGACCTTGGCCGCCAGGTCGGTGGCGCGCGCCTCGGCGGTCTGGGCGTTCAGCGTCTCGGCCGAAGGCACGGCTACCAGGTTGAGGGCGGCGTTGGCCAGCGGCAGGCCGGAGAAACTTTTTATATATTCATAACCGAAGCTCATCAGCCCGGCCTGGGCCAGGTCCGGGTTCTCCGGGTCTTTTTGCGGGTTCACATAGCCCACGGGGTTGAAGGCATAGCCTTTGCCCCAGCTGTACATCCGCTTGCCGGCCGCCAGCACGGCGCTATCCCCCAGCGCCAGGGTGCCGTAGAGTTCGTGCAGGGACAGGTCGCTAGAGTCTTCGCTGTAATACTGGGCGTAGGTTTTCGCGTGAAAGCCGGTAGGCCCGGAGCGGTAATCCCCGTTCAAATAAAGATCGGCGCGGTACTGCGACAGCGTACTTGCCGGGGCCTGGCCGTAATACTGCAGCTTATACAGCGGCGAGGACGTTCTGGAAAACAAGACCGAGTAGCGCGCGTCCAGGTTGCCGCTCAGCTCCAGTTTTTTAGCGGCCTCTTCCCGGGCGGGGATGTCGAAAGAATAATCTTCGCCCCGGGCGGCGGGCGCCAGGGCCAGGGCCAGCAGGAGCGCCGTAATTAATTTCACTTGCGCAGTCCTTCCAGCCGTGACATATAGCCGGTAGTGAACACCTCGTCCTTGAACTCCCGGGCCTTCACCTGTGAATAGATCATCAGCGAGCGGTAGCCTTTGTAGAGCGGGCTATAGGTCTCTATCACCGAAGGCCTGCTGAAGCCGCCGCCGAAATCCTTTAATTCCTTGAATTCCAGCGTCTTGATCAGCATGCCGCTGGCTGAATAGCATTCTATCTTCTCCAGGACCTCGTCCTTGGAGGCCCACATTTTTAATTTATCATAGGCCACGGTCTTGTTCCTGGCCTTCAGCTCCAGCAGGTAACCGGCGCCGGCGGCGGAGGTTTTTACCACGCTGTATTCGGCGGCGTAGTCCACCTGCATGATGTCGGCGTTGTTGAAGACGCCGCCGGTGACGGACTGCAGGCTGGTAATGCGCATGGGCCGGCCCACGTTGGGGATATACAGCCACATGTTCTCGCCCAGGCGCAGGGTGCTGCGGCCTTTATCGCTGGCCGGGGCCAGGTACAGCATGGCCATGGAATCGCGGCCTTTCTTGGCCGTATAGAAGACGAACTCCTTCTTTTTGCCGTCGGGCTCTATATTCACCAGTTTGCGGTAGGCCTCGTAGCTGGGCGGCATCAGATTGGCGTCTATGCGCTTAAGCAGGGCCTCACCGTCCAGGGCCAGGGCCGCGCCGCCGGGGCTCAGCAGCGCCAGGGCTAGAAATATTTTTATAACTTTCATAGGGTTTTCCTTATACGTGCCGCAGGGCTTCCACCGGTTCCATTCGCGACGCCTTCAGCGCCGGCTGCAGGCTAGCCAGGGTGGAAATGGTCACCACCACCGCCAGCGACAGCAGCATTTCGGCCAGCGGCACAGCGGGGGCCAGCACCAGGTCCATGGCGCCGAACGTGAACTTCAGCTTTACCGCCTGCAGGATCAGCAGTATGCCGGCGCCGGCCAGGCTGCCCAGCAGCCCGCTGAACAGCCCAAGGGAAAGCCCCTCCACCAGGAACAGCGCCAGTATTTTAGACGGCGGCGTGCCTATGGAAGCGATAGTTCCTATCTCGCCTATTCGCTCGTAAACCGACATCATCATAACATTGAGGATGCTGACCAGCACTATAAAGACCAGCACCAGGCGCACCACTAGGATAAGCAGCGTAACTATCTTGGCGATGCTGGAAAAAGGCGACAGCTCCTCCCAGGAGTGAGTCTCGAAACCGCCTTTCTCTCCCGGTAGGGCGGCGATGGCTTTTTTCAGCGCGGGGTAAGCCTTGCCCAGGCGCTTGAAGTCCCTGAGCTTTACCGCTATTTCGGTTATCTCGCCGTCCTCTATGCGCAGCAGGGAGCGGGCATCGTCCAAATGGATATAGCCGTCCTTGCCCTGCGGGCCCATGATATTTTCGGAGACGCCCGAGAGCTTAAAGGTGATGCCGTTCACCGAGCCCTCTTTATTGGTGGCCACCAGCACCACGTCGTCGCCTATTTTCAGATTAAGCCCGGCGGCGATGGTGAGCGGCAGCACCACCGAGCCCGGTTTTACGAAGGTGGCAGGGTCGGAGTCGCCCTGTTTTATCCTGCCCGGGAGGGCGGGGCAGACGAGACTTTCTTTCGCCGGCGCCACGGCGGTCAGCCTTATCCCCGTGGTCTGGGCGAAATTGCTGACCATGGCCCCGAAGCGGATGCGCTCGGAATACGCCAGCACTTCCGGGTCTGCGTCCAGGATAGCCCTTATCCCGGCCAGGTTTTCCCCCGGGATCGCCAGGTCCAGCGGCAGATTGTCCATGGAGCCGAGATAGCCCTTTTTATGTATCTGCAAGTCGCCCAGGTTGGAATTGGTGAGGATGCCGGTAACCTCGCTCCGAAAGGAATTGCCCACGCCGCCGAAAACTATCACCAGCGCCACGCCAAGGGCTATCAGCGAGGACGTGAGCAGGGTGCGGCGGGTGTAGCGCAGCAGGTTGCGCCAGGCGATCTTGATAATATTCGTCATTTTACCCCCCCGGCCGCCGCGTTCTCCCGCGTTTCGGTTACAAGTCCGTCCTCAATAGTGTAGATCAGTTCCGCCTCGCCCACTATTTTCTGGTCATGGGTGGCGAAGATAAAAGTCGTATCGAATTCTTTTTTCATCGCGTGCATCAGGCCGATCACCTTGTAGGCCGTGGCATGGTCCAGGTTGGCGGTGGGCTCGTCGGCCAGCACCAGCCTGGGCCTGGGCGCCAGCGCGCGCGCCACGGCCACGCGCTGCTTCTGCCCGCCGGAGAGCTGGGCCGGGTACTTATGCGCCTGGTCGGCCATCCCCACTTTCTCGAGCATCTCGGCCACGCGGCGGCGGCGTTCTTCCGGCGGCACGTTCTGCACCATGATGAGCGGGTACTCCACGTTCTCGTACACGGTAAGCACCGGGATAAGGTTGAAGTTCTGGAAGATGAACCCGATATTTTCGCCGCGGAATTTAGCGGAAGTTTTCCTGTCCATGGCGCTCACCTCGGCACCGGCCACGAACACCTTGCCGGAGGTGGGCCTGTCCAGGCAGCCTATCAGGTTAAGCAGCGTGGTCTTGCCGCTGCCGGAAGGACCGACGAAGGAGATGAATCTCCCCGGCTCTATGGAAAGGTCTATTCCTTTCAGGGCCGGCGTGGAGACTTCGCCGGTGATATAATCTTTACAGGCCTTCTCAAGTTTTACGAGGGGCATGGATTTCCTTTTCTATAGCTCTTACTATTTGATGCGCGAGGGGTGCCGATAGTTACACTAGATAAAGAACTTCGCCGCCCTCCGAGCGATTACAGGAAATAAGGTGACACACAACTTATTTGCAAATAAGTTGTGTGTCACCTTATCTTACGCTCTTATCATTATCAGCGCCATTTTAAACCGCTTCACGGCCTTCAGCGCGTGCGGCTTGTTGGCGGGCATTATTATGAATTCCCCGGCCTTTACCGTGTGGGGTTTGCCGGCGATGAGGATCTCTGCCTCGCCGTCCACTATTTCCACCAGGGCGTCGAAAGGCGCCGTGTGCTCGCTCAGGCCCTGGCCTTTGTCGAAGGAAAAAATAGTTACGGTGCCGGTCTTCTTCTCCAGTATGGTGCGGCTTACCACCGAATCCTTCTTATAATCCACCAGCCCTTTGGCTTTAAGCGCCCTGCCCCTGAGGTCTTCTTTCTTTTCCGCGTTTTTCATATGTCCTCCAAACCAAGCTAAGTTCAATTCAAAGTCTGCCTGAACCGGTTGTAAGCGGCCGCGCCGGTGACGACAGCCATCGCCGCCAGGGCCGACATGTTAAAAACAAAGACCGACTGGTCCCCGCCCTTGAGCAGGATATTGCGCAGCAGCGTGGTGAAGTAATAAAGCGGATTGCCGTAGACCACCGGCTTCAGCAGGGCGGGCATGTTCTCTACAGGGTACATTATACCGCTCATCAGCACCGCGGGGAACAGGAAGATGAAGCCGCCCAGCATGGCCTGCTGCTGGTTTTTTGAGATCGTGGAGATCAGGGTACCAACGCTCACGGTGGTAATTACGAAGGCCAGCGCCGCCGAGAAGAGCCGCCAGAGTTCGCCCTTGACCGGCACGCCGAAGATCAGAAAGCCCGCCGCTATCACCAGGGCCGCGTTCGCCAGCCCCAGCACGATGTAGGGCAGGGTTTTTCCCAGCAAGATCTCGTAGTTCTCCAGCGGGGCCGAGACTATGGTCTCGAAGGTGCCCAACTCCCGTTCGCGCGTCAGGGACATGCTGGTAAGGATGATGGTAACCAGGCAGACTATCATGCCCATCACGCCCGGCACCATGAAGACCGGCGATTCCATCTCCGGGTTGTAGATTATCCGCACGTCAAAGCCGAACGGGGCCGCGGGGGCCGGCAGGCCCGCCTCCGCAGCGGCGTGCGCGGCAAAGATGGCGCGCGCGTAGGCCTCCACGCTGCGCGCCCTGGTCACGCTGGTGCCGTCCACCAGCAGTTGAACACCGCCGCAGCCGCGCGCCGCTTCCCGCGCGAAACCGCCGGCCGGGAACACCAGCGCCGCGTCGGCGGCGCCGGAAACCACCAGGTCCTCGGGGGCGCGCCCTTCCGCGGCCACCGGCACAAACCAGCCCGAGGCGGTAAAGCGCTGCGCCAGGCGGCGCGCGGCCGCGTCCGAAGGGGCGTACACCGCGGCCAGCTTTATGTTCTTTATCTCGCTAGACAGGGCCAGGCCGAAAACGGTCATCTGCAGCATCGGCATGACGAACAGGATCAGCTTCATGCGCGGATCCCGCAGGACCTGCGCGAATTCTTTCCGTATAAAAGCGAGCAGCGTGCGTTTCATGGTTCCAGGTCCGTTTTGAATTTTTTAAAGGCCGCGGTCAGCAGCAGCGCGCACAGCCCCGCCAGCGCCGCGAGCGGCAGGGCCAGGTCGGCCGCGCCCGCCCCGCGGATGGTCACCCCGCGGGCGATCTCCATGAACCACCGGGGCGACAGGATCATGGTGAAATAACGGAAGAAAGCGGGCATGCTCTCCACCGGGAAAATGAAGCCCGACAGCAGCAGCGAGGGCAGCAGCCCGCTTATCATGGAAAGCTGCATGGCCAGCTGCTGCTGGCGCGTCACCACCGAGATCACTATGCCCTGGGACAGGGACGCCAGCGCGAAAAGTACCGTGCCGCCCAGAAAGAGCAGATAGCTGCCGCGGAAAGGCACCCCGAAGCCGAAGCGCGCCACCAGGTTGACGAAGAAAACACCGGCCAGGATGAGCCCGACATACGGGGCAATCTTGCCGGCTATGATCTCGGCGGGCCGCAGCGGGGTGGAGAGCAGCAGTTCCATGGAACCGTTCTCCCATTCCCGCGCCACCGTGAGCGCCGTCATGAGTATCGACAGCAGCCCGATGATGATGACCGCCAGGCCTGGGATCACGAACCAGCGGCTGTTGAGCTCGGGGTTGTACATGAAGCGCGTCTTGAGCGGCACCGGGTCCGCGGGGACCGTGGCGCCGAACTTGCGCAGCGCCGCCCCGGTGAGCCCGGGCAGGTAGCCCAGCACGGCCTGCGCCTTGGAATTGTCGGTGCCGTCCACTATAAACTGCACCCGCGGCCGCCCGCCGCCCCCCACCTCGCGGCCGAAGCCAGGCTCTACCAGCAGCGCCGCCGAGTAGCGCCCGGAGTCAAGCCCGCGCACGGCGGCGGCCGGGCTGTCCACCGCACCGGGCAGAAAATACCCGGAGCTCTCGAATACCGACACCAGCTGCCGGGAATGGCGCGTATTGTCCCTGTCGTAAACGCCCAGGGCCAGGTTCTTGACGTCGAAATCGATGGCAAAGCCGAAGAAGACCACCAGCACCACGGGGAGGCCCAGCACCAGCACCAGCGTGAACGGGTCACGCAGGATGTGCATGACCTCCTTGCGGGCTACGGCCGCGGCTCTGTGCAGGTTGAAGCCGGTCATCTTTCTATCCCCTCCACCAGGCGGATGAACACGTCTTCCAGCGAAGGCTTTATCAGGGTCCGCGCCGCGGCTGCCGGCAACGAGGAAAGGGCGGCGTCCATGGCCGCCTTGTCCCTGAAGGCGGCGTGCCAGCGCATGCCCTGCGGCGACAGCTCAAGCAGGCCCTGGTTTTTTTTAAGGCTCTCGAGAAAACCCTCGGGAGCGGGGCCGTTAAAATCCAGTTCGGCCATGGGACCGGGGAAAGCCGAGGCCTTCAGTTCGTCGGGAGAGCCCAGTGCGATGAGCTTGCCGGTGCGCATCAGGGCTATGCGGCCGCACTGCTCGGCCTCGTCCATGTAGTGTGTGGTTACTATGACCGTCTTGCCGAGCGCGGTGACCTTGCGTATCAGCGCCCAGAAGCGCGCGCGCGAGGCCGGCGAGACGCCTGCCGTCGGCTCGTCCAGGAAAACTATCTCCGGGTCGTGCAGCATGGCCGCGGCCAGCGACAGCTCCTGCTTTACTCCGCCCGGCAGCGAGGAGACCATAGTGGAGAGGGGACTGTCGAAAGCTATCAGCTCGAAGAGTTCCTTCCTGCGCCGCATGGCGTAAGCCGGCTCGAGCTTGCGCAGGCCGGCCGCGAAATCCAGGTTCTCCCCCACCGTCAGGTCTGTGTAGAGCGTGAACTTCTGCGACATGTAGCCGACTTTTCCTTTTATGCCCTTGCCTCCGTCGGAGAAATCCAGGCCGCCCACCGTGGCGGAACCGGAGGTGGGGACCAGAAGGCCGCAGAGCATGCGGATGGTGGTGGTCTTGCCAGCGCCGTTGGCCCCGAGGAAGCCGAAGATCTCTCCGCGCTCTACCGTGAAGGAGACATCGTCCACGGCGGTGAAATCGCCGAACTTGATGGAGAGGCCTTTGACCTCCAGGGCGGGAGCGGCGGTCATTTCGCGGCCCCCTTTATAAATATTTCCTCAAAGCTGGCGGCGCCGGCTTCTTTAAGCACGGCGCGCGGCTCTCCGGCGGACAGCAGCCGTCCGGCGTCCAGCAGGTGCACCCTGGCACAGCGCTCGGCCTCGTCCATGTAGGCGGTGGAGACTATAATCAGCATGCCGGAAGCGCTCTGAGCGTAAAGCAGCTCCCAGAACTCGCGGCGGCTGATCGGGTCTACGCCGTTAGTGGGCTCATCTAGCAGCAGGGCCGATGGAGACTGCAGCAGCGAGCACATGAGCCCCAGCTTCTTGTACATGCCTCCGGACAGCTGCCCGGCGCGGCGGTCGCTGAACTTCCCGAGGCGCGTTATCTCCAGCAGTTCCGCGGAACGCTGCTTAAAAGTGGCGGCGTCGAGCCGGTAGAGGTCCCGAAAAAACTCCAGGTGCTCGGCTATCGAAAGGTCGGGGTAGAGGCTGGCCTGCTGCGGCATATAGGCCAGCCCCGGCCGGAACTCGGAGAAGGAGGACGGCCGCCCGTCCTTAATGTAGGTCAGGTTACCGGCCGACGGGCGCAGCAGGCCGGCCAGCAGGCGCAGCGCGGTGGTCTTGCCGGCCCCGTCTGAACCTATCAGCCCGTGTATCAGGCCGGCGGAAAAATCCAAAGAGACGCCCCTCAGCGCCCCTGTGGCGCCGAAATGCTTCTCCAGGTTTTTTGTCCGGATGGCGTACATATTATTCAGGCAGCTTTATCTCTAAGGTCATGCCCGGCTTCAGCGTGCCGTCAGGGTTGGGAAAGCTGACCTTCACCGCGAAGACCAGGCGCGTGCGCTCCTTGCGGGTCTGCACGTTCTTGGGCGTGAACTCGGCCTCGGGCTGTATGACGGAGATCCGCCCCGCGAATTCCCTGTCCCCGGCCTCGGGCAGGAAACCCTTCACTTCCATCCCCGCCTTTAATTTGGCCAGCAGGTCATGGGGCACGTAGACATAGGCCCAGACCTCGGACAGGTCGGCCACGGTAGCCAGCTTGACGCCCGGGGCCACCAGTTCGCCTTTCTCGCGGTAGGCGTACAGCAGGCGGCCGGAGACCGGCGACTTTACCGAGCACCACTCCGCTTTAAGGGCGGAATCGTCCCGCTTGTATTTAAGGCGGTCGTAATTCTCCTTGGAAAGGGAGCCTCCCTTGTACAGTTCGTCGGCGCGCTTGAAGTCTTCGGCGGCCAGGCCGGCGGCCAGGCGCACGTCGGCGCATTCTATGGAGGCCAGGACCTCTCCCTTTTTTACAGGGTCACCCTCGCGGGCCCCGTAAGAGTCGATCACGCCGGAGATCCGGGCGGAAAGGTCGGTCTCGGTAGCCTCTATGGTGCCGCTGTAGCGGAATTCCCCGCCGGAGCGCACCTTTAGGTAAACGCCCAAGGCCACGGCCAGGAGAAGTATCACGGGTATTATTTTTTTCTTCATAAATAGTTCCTTTATAAGAGAGCCCCTAATCAGACAGACTGTCCAGCAGGGCCAGCTTTATCAAGATCTCCGCGTTGGTGGAAGCCGCGGTGGTCTTCGCCTGCAAAGCTTTAAGGTTGGCGCTCTCCACTTCCAGCCAGGTACCGCTGCCGGTCTTATAAGCGGCGTAGGCCAGCTTGGCCGCTTCCTCCGCGTCGTCCAGCGCGTCGATGTTGATGGCCTGCTCTTCCATCAGGGCGTTATAGGAGTCCAGCGCGCGGCTGAAATCCCTGCTCGCGGCCCGGACGGCCTCCTCGCGGCGTTCGGACGCGGCCTCGGCGCCCAGGCGGCTTTCTGTCTCCCGCTCGGCCAGTCGGCCGCTTTCGAACAGCGGCATATTAAGCGACAGCCCGGCGGAACCCTGCAGAAAAGAGTATAGGTTCGGGCCGTTGGGATAATCTACCGAACCGCGGGCGCTCAGGGTAAGGCGCGGCAGTCTTTCCGCTTTCTGGGCGGAGGCCGCGGCGCGGTAGGCCGCGGCGGTCTCGGCCAGCGCGACCACCGCCGGCAGGGCCTTGCCCATTTTTCCTTCGGCGGCGGGCAGCAGGCGCGGCAGCAGTTCTTCATAGGCCTCGGCCCTGACCAGCAGGCCGGGGTTTATCTCGCCGCCGTAATCCTTGCCCGCCATGCGGGCGTCCAGCGGCAGGCCCGGCGAGAAAGGCAGCTCCAGGCCGGTCACAAAACTAAGATCCAGCAGCGCGGAGGAAAGCTCGGCCCTGGCCCGCAGCAGGTCCCGTCGGCGCGCCGTGGTTTCCTGCCTGGCCCTTATGCCGTCCAGCCGGCTGCGCGCGCCGGCCTTAACCCCCAGTTCCATGTCCTTAAGCTGGCTGAGCGAGACCTGCAGGTTCTGCCCTATAAGGTAAACCTTTTCCAGCGCCAGCTGCAGCTGGAAATAGGAAGAGCGCGCTTTCAGCAGCGCCTGCCGGCGGGCGTTTTCGGCTTCGGAAGTGCGGGCGGCGGCGGTTTTCCGGGCGAACTCCCGGCCGGAGCGCAGCGTGCCGGCGTCCAGCGTCCAATAGGCGGTGGGGCCGATGGAATAATTCCAGTTGTCGCCCAGGGGCCTCGCGCCCCCCAGGGCCGCTGGCATCGCTATGGTCGGCACCACCTCGTTATACCTCAGGCTGCCCTCAAGGCTGAGACGCGGGTACAGCAGGGTCCCGGCGGCGGCCGCCCCGGCTTTGGCGGCTTCGGCGGAGAACTTGGCGCTCTTATACTGGTTAGAAGAGGCCAGCGCGCTGTCCTCGGCGGCCTTCAGCGTAACGCCGAATTCCGCCGCGCGGGCCGCGCCCGGCAGTATAAGGAATAATATTATAAGCCTGAAGATCATATACCTATGCCCCTTAAAGCTACCTCTGCCCTTTCGGCTATGCCCTGGTCCGAGAACAGCTCCTCCCGCAGTTTTTCCAGTTCCCTCCCGCCTATGCTCTTTACGCCGTTGCGTTCCAGAACGCCGCCTATCAGGACCGGAAAGATCATAACCGGCACTATGGCGGCTATCAGGAAAGGGATGGACCGGCCTTTGACGGCGCTATCGGGGCGGCATTCCTCCGCCAGCGCGGAGATATGCTTGATATGTTCGGTAAAATTCCCGCTGACAAAAGCGAACGCTTCTTTTTTTCCGTGGGCCAGGTCGGCGAACATCATCGGCGCCACCTGGCGTATACGCAGCGCGAATTTCCCCAGCTCGACCAGCGCGGCCTTAAGGCGCGCGCGCGGTGTGCCGGCCACGGCCACCCCCGCCTTGAAATTTAGCATAAATTCCGCGTAGATTTCCTTAAGGATCTCCTTCAGGAACTCTTCTTTGGAGCCGAAATAATAGTGGAACATGCCGGTATTAATGCCGGCCAGGCGGCAGGCCTCGCGCACGCTCAGCCCCGTTATCCCCTTCTCCTCCAGCAGCTTGCGCCCGGCGGCCTTAAGTTTCAGATCTGTTCCCGAACCCGGTCTTGCCATACATCCTCCGTTGTTATACTGCTGTGTAATTATACATCCGTATAACTAAAAAGTCAAGGGGTAAATCGTCAAGAAGTGAGTCGCCCAGGCCTGCGTGGGGGACCGGGTTAGCAAAACCGTCGTTGAACCCGCCGCTTGCATAAGCGCGGCGGGTGAATACCGAGTGAGGCCACGGTGTGGCCGAACGTGTTTTGCGTTCCGGTCCCCCACGCAGGCCTGAGCGCAACGAGCCAAATAAAAACCCCCCCGATTTTATTCGGGGGGGTTTAAAACCGTTAAAGGGTTTTAAAGATTACCACTTGTCGCCGTAGCCGCCGCCGCCGCCGCGACCGCCGCGATCGCCACCGCGACCACCGCCGTCACGACCGCCGCCGAAGCCGCCGGTGCGGGGGCGGGCTTCCATCGGGCGAGCCTCGTTGATGGTCAGCTTGCGGCCGCCGAAATCGGAGCCGTTCAGCTTTTCCATGGCCGCATTGGCCTCTTCGTCATTCGGCATCTCAACGAAGCCGAAGCCGCGGGACTGGCCGCTGTACTTGTCGGTGATCAGCTTGGCGCTGGTAACCTGACCGTAGGTCGCGAAAAGGGCGTTCATTTCCTCTTCGGTCGTCTTGAAGGGCAATCCGCCCACATATATTCTTTTGCTCATTTGTACTATCCTCCTAGCTATCTTTACCTGATCTCAACTCTCTCTGCGCTTTCCTTACTCTACTGCTAGCAGGATAGGCTTCGAAAAATCTTGAGTTCTCGGTTAACTACCTATATAGTATGACATTATTCGGGAAAAAGGTCAAGCGGATCTACTCCCCGATGTCCTCGTTCCACAGTTTCGGGCTGGTTTTGATGAAATCAGCCATCAGCTGCCTGCACTCGGACAGGTCCAGGTTTATGAGTTTTACGAACTTTTTGGAATAGCTTTCCGGCCCCTTAAAAGTCTTGTTCTCCCCTATGACCACCACCGGGATCTTATAGAGCAGGATGGCCCCGGTGCACATGGAGCAGGGCGAAAGGGTGGAATAGATGACGCAGTCCCTGTAGTCCGCCGCTTTCAGCCTGCCGGCGTTCTCAAGACAGTCCATCTCAGCGTGCAGGATGGCCGATCTCTTCTGAACGCGGCGGTTATGCCCCCGGCCGATGATCTTGCCGCCCTTTACCAGTACGGAACCTATGGGGATCCCCCCCTCTTTAAGGCCTTTGCGGGCCTCGGCCAGGGCGGCTGCCATGAATTTCAGGTGTTTGGCGGTCATAAGGCTCCCGGCAAGGCTACAGCACCCGGCAGAAGATGCACTTGAGGTATTCCCCCTCAGGGTAGTCGGCAGCCACGGGGTGGTCCGGGCCCGCGCCCGATTTCTTAAGGATCTGCACTTTGCGCCCTGCATTGGCCGCGGCGCCGCGCAGGATAAAGGCGAACTCCTCCATCGGCACCATGCCGCTGCAGGAGCAGGTGACGAAGATCCCGCCCGGCTCCACCAGCGACAGCGCTATGCGGTTGAAATCCCTGTATTTGAAGATGCCCTTGTCACGCTCTTCGCGGTTCGAAACCAGCTTGTAGGGGTCCAGCACCACCATGCCGTACTTCCGCTTGAGCTCCAGCATCTGGCGCATATAGGTGAAAGCGTCGGCGCAGACGGGGTCTATCTTGACCTTGTTGATATTGGCGTTGCGCTTGGCCATTTCATTGGCTTCGGCGTCCAGCTCCACGGAAGTGACCGCCGTGGCCCCGCCTAACTTGGCGGCGTAAATGCCGAAGCCGCCGGTATAGGAACAAAGGTCTATCACGCTCTTCCCCGAGGCCAGGGAGGAGGCGAGCAGGCGGTTCTCGCGCTGGTCGCAGAAGAAACCGGTCTTATAGCCGGCTTTCATGTCTACTTCGAACTGCACCCCGTTCTCGGTTATGCGGGTTTTATGGCTGGGGCCGGGCTCGGGCTTTATGGTGAAGCCTTCCATGTCCTGGGTGTAGGCCGTCGCGCGGTGGTGGAAAGTCGCGTCCGGGAAATGTTTCTTAAAAGCGGCCTCGATGTTGGGCCAGATGCGGTACATGCCCAGCGAGTAGAACTCCAGGGCGATCTGGTCCTTGTAGATGTCCACGGTCATGCCGGGCAGGCCGTCGGCGAAGTCATGCACCAGGCGGTAGGCGTTCGTCTTCTCGGGGAGCTTGAGGATGTCGTGGCGCAGCGCCACGGCGCGGGCCACCCGCTTTTCCAGGAAATCGTCGATCTGGAACTCTTCGGGGTTCTCGCGCGTGAAGATGCGCAGGGTGATCTGGCTGCGCGGGTTATACAGCGCCACGCCGTAGGGGTTCCCGTTCTTGTCGTAGACCGCCACGATCTCGCCGGCTTCGGCGCGGTCGCAGGTGTCTATCATCCGCTTGAAAGCGTTGGGCCCCGCGGGAGCGTGCGAAAGCCTCACCTTGGGCAGACCGCCAGCTTTAGAAAATATTTTTTCAGCCATAATGTAATGGGGACGCTCTTAGTTAATTAGTTTACTCATACTAAACATACCGTTACCGACCAATATTGTACATCTTGAAACCCAAATCTTCCAATGAAATTAGCATTTGGACGCAGAAAACTAAATAACTAAGAGCGTCCCCTACCCTTTGAGGATATCGATTTTTCGCCATAATCCGGAGCGGAAGCGCAGGGTGAAGAAGACCGCGAGCAGGAAAACGTAGAAGGCGCCCCAGGCCCAGGCGTGGATCAGCTCGCCGCCGGCCACGTGGGTTATATACCAGATCCCGGGCACGAACAGGAGCCAAGCCACCACGCTGGCCCCCAGCATCTGGAAGCGCGTGTCCCCGGCGCCGCGCAGCGCGTCGGCGAAGATCATGGCGATGGCGTCGAAGAAAACGAAGACCGCCAGCACTTTCATGACCGGACGGCTCAAGGCCAGGATGGCGGCGTATTCTTCGGAATTGCCGGAACCGAAGATGTTTATAAAAAGCCCCGGCACCGTCACAAAAAGCACGCCCAGCCCAAGGGTGTAAAGGGCGGCAAGTTTAGCCGCGTTATAGGAGACCCGCGTTGAAACGTCAGGCTTTTTCATGCCGATATATTTGCCCACCAGCGTCAGCGCCGCTATGCCCAGGCCTATCACCGGCATGAACGCTATCATGTTTATGGAGGCGATGATGTTGCTGGCCGCCAGCGCGATCTTATTCATCCCGCCGATTATGAAGATGAAGGCGCCGAAGGAGGCGATATCGAGGAAGAACCCGACGCCGTTGGGCGCGCCGTATTTAATGAGGCGCAGGAACAGGCCCTTATGTACGCCCACCAGGCGCGCCGTGCGGTAACGGCGGCGGTTGTAGGCCGAGAAGATCAGGACGATATAAAGGACCGTCATCAGCGCCTGCCCGGCCACCATGGCGTAAGCGGCGCCTTTTATCCCCAGGGCCGGCACGGGGCCGGCGCCGAAGATAAGCAGCCACGAGAGCAGTATGCAAAGCGCGTTGCCGGCCATGTTCACCATCATGGGGACCTTGGTGAGGCCCCGGCCGGTAAAGAAAGCCGACAGCGCCGCGCCGATAAGGTAGACGATCGCGCCGGAGTTGAGGATCAGGAAATACTGCCGCTCAAGTTCTATTACCGCCGGGGCGTGGCCGGAATGGTTTATTATAAAGAAACCCGCCGGGGTCAGCGCCAGCAGCAGCAGGCCGGAGGCGGCGGCCAGCCACACGCCCTGCCAGACGGCCACGGAGACGCTGGCCGTCTTGCCCCTGCCGAAATACTGGGCGACGAAGGCGTTGGTATAAGAAACTATGCCGAAGAAAAAACACACGAACACGAAGGACAGCAGGCCGGCGGGCACGCAGGCGGCCAGGGCGTCGGGGCTGTAATGGGCCAGGAAGATGCGGTTGATGAACTGCATTACCGTCGTGCTGGCGGTAGAAAGTATCATGGGGTAGGCGACTTTAAGCAGCTCGTCCACGCCGCCTTCGCCTCTGGTGAAGAATCTCATAAAAATTAAGCGGACCGCCGTCAGAACCGTTCCGTTAAAGCCGGAACGGCCATCAGCGCCGCGCCGACGAGCACGATGTGCAAAGCGTTAGTTACGAAGTAAGGGTAGACCATCAGGGCGATGCCGACGCCGAGCCTGGTCGTGTCGTTCTGGTCGCGGCCGCGCTTAAAGTAAAAGTACCCGATGCCCGAGAAGACCAGCGAGGCCGTCAGGCCCCAGGCGCTCATGCCTAAAAGCAGGCCCTTTCCCTGCCCGCTGATCGCCCGGGAGACTTCCAGAACGGAGTCATTGTCCATCGCCGCCCCCCGTGAAGGCCGCCGGTTTAATCTTCGACCTTCTCGCCGCGCTTGCGCTGGCTGTGGTCCAGCACTTTCTTGCGCAGGCGCAGGCTCTTGGGCGTGACTTCCACGTACTCGTCGTCCTCGACGTACTCGATGGCCTGCTCCAGGCTCATATTGCGGTACGGGGTCAGGCAGATGGACGCGTCGGCGGTGGAAGAACGCATGTTGGATTGCTGCTTTTCCTTGCAGGGGTTGGTGACCAGGTCGTTGGAGCGGCAATGCTCGCCCACGATCTGTCCGGCGTAAATATCCTGGCCGGGGCCGACGCACATTATGCCGTGGTCCTGCAGGCTGTTAAGCGCATAGCCGGTTGAGAGGCCGGCGTCTTTGGCGATGAAGACGCCGTTGCGCTTGGGCCTGTTGAAGTTGCCCTCCGGCAGGAAGCCATGGAAGGAGTGGTGCATCAGGCCCGCGCCCTTGGTGAAGGTCAGGAACTCCGACTTGAAGCCGATGAGCGCCCTGGAAGAAATGACATATTCGAAACGGACCCGGCCGTCCTCGCCTATGGACATGTTCTTGAGCTGCGCGCCGCGCGCGCCCAGGCCGTTCATCACGGCGCCCTGGAATTCGGCCGGTGAGTCCAGCATCAGCATTTCCACGGGCTCTACCGTAACGCCGTTCTCCTCGTGGGTTATGACCACCATCTTGGAGACGCAGAGCTCGAAGCCTTCGCGCCGCATGGTCTCGATAAGGACGGAGAGGTGCAGTTCGCCGCGGCCGGAGACTTTGAAACCGCCTTCGCCGGGGATCTCCTCCACTTTCAGGCCCACGTTTATCTGCTGTTCCTTGTAGAGGCGGTCGCGCAGCTGCGTGGCGGTGACGAACTTGCCTTCGCGGCCGGAGAAAGGCCCGTCGTTGGCGTAGAATTCCATGGCGAGGGTGGGCTGTTCTATCTCCAGGCCGGGAAGCAGGCCGGGGTTCTCGACGTCGGAGACGGTGTCGCCGACCTCGATGCCTTCAAGGCCGGCTATAGCTATGATGTCGCCGGAGCGGGCTTCCTTGATCACGATGCGCTCGAAGTTCTTGTAGCCCATGAGCTGCATGACCTTGCGGGTCCTGGCGGGGACGGTCGCGCAAGCTATGGAGACCTGCTGGCCGGAGGCTATCTTGCCCTGCACTATGCGGCCTATGGCGATGCGGCCGGTGTAGGAGCTGTAGTCGAGCATGGTTACCAGCAGGCGGAGCGGCTGGTCGTCCAGGTCCAGGGGACCGGGGACATGCTTGATGATGGTTTCGAACAGTGGCTTCAGGTCGTTGTTCTTGACCTTGTAGTCCATGGTGGCCCAGCCGTCGCGGCCTACCGCGTAGACCACGGGGAAGTCCAGCTGCGCGTCGCTGGCGCCGAGTTCCATGAACAGGGCGAAGACCTTGTCCAGGGTGGCGTGCGGGTCGCAGTTGAGGCGGTCGATCTTGTTGACCACCACGATGGGGCGCAGGCCGAGGGCCAGGGATTTTTTCAGCACGAAGCGGGTCTGCGGCATGGGCCCGTCGAGGGCGTCCACCAGGAGCAGCACGCCGTCCACCATGCGGAGCACGCGTTCGACTTCGCTGCCGAAGTCGGCGTGGCCGGGGGTGTCAACGATGTGGATGGTGGTGGCGCCGAAGCGCACGGAGGTGTTCTTGGAAAGGATGGTGATGCCCCGCTCTTTTTCGAGGGGGTTGGAGTCCATGATGCAGATGGCCTCTTCGCCGGTCTTGTCGTGGAAGGCACCGGTCTGCTTGAGCATGGCGTCCAGCATGGTGGTTTTGCCGTGGTCGACGTGGGCGATGATGGCGATGTTGCGCAGGTCGGGCCGGCGCTTGGCGTTGTCTTGTTGCATGTATTAGTGGTCTCCTTAAAAAATCTGCGTGTCGCGGCGGCGCTTGGCCGGTTACCGGTTGACGGCGCCTTCGCCGGCGGCCTCTATGGCCCTGAGTTCCTCTTCGAAAGCGGCTATTTTGGCTTCCAGGGCGGTGATCTTGTCGCCCAGCTCTTTTACCTGCTTGTAATCGGAGTGGATCTCGGGGGCGGACATTTTGGCGGCGAGGCTTTCTACCGTTTTGCGGGAGTAGGCGATCTCTTTTTTAAGGGTCTCGGCGCGGCGCGTCTTCTTGCGGGCTTCGGATTCCTGGCGCTTCTTCTCTTCCCAGTCGGCGTTGTCGGCTTTGGGCGCTTCCTGCGGCGCCGCTTTCTTCCTGGCGGCCGAGGCTTCCTGGTGCATCTGGTCCTGGCGGTAGCGGAAGTAATCGTAGTTGCCGGGATACACGGTGGTCTTGCCCTGTTCTATGTGCACCACGGAATCGGCCAGGGCGTTTATGAAGTAGATGTCGTGGCTGATGAAGCAGAGGGTGCCTTCGAAATCCTTCAGGGCGGTTACCAGCGCGTCCACGCTGGCCATGTCCAGGTGGGTGGTGGGCTCGTCCATCAGGATGACGTTGGGCGGGTCCATCAGCAGCTTCACCAGCATCAGGCGGCTTTTTTCACCGCCGGAGAGCACCTCGGTCTTCTTGTAAACGTTGTCGCCGGGGAACAGGAAGGTGCCCAGCACGGTCCTGACCGCCAGCTCCGGGTTCATCCGGTCGTTGTCCATGGCTTCCTGCAGCACGGTCTTGCGCGGGTCCAGGATGCCTTCGCGGTGCTGGGAGAAAT